>Ga0181583_10000218_pt1 | contig 38320 bp, 30 predicted proteins | sample 071ome_31_FD_132461 | JGI IMG/M metagenome (GOLD analysis project Ga0181583, IMG submission 132461) | Coastal salt marsh microbial communities from the Groves Creek Marsh, Skidaway Island, Georgia - 071405CT metaG (megahit assembly) | ecosystem: Environmental > Aquatic > Marine > Intertidal... | reverse complement strand
TGACAGAAAGACATTCTACGCCCTGTTTTCAGGGAAGGAAGGAGCTCGATTTAGTTCTTACAGAGATTTTCCTTCCCTGCAGAAAGTTCTTGAAGAGTTGAAGGATGCCCCTTTAGCCAAGATCATTGCCCATCCAGCAGGTCTGCTCAAGTACAACAAACCACTCCTGGAAGAACTAAAGGAGAGCGGACTTTCAGGACTGGAAGTCTATCACCCTGTGCATAAGCGTAGTCTAAGGAAATACTACAAAAAACTCTGCAAGGAGTATGACCTGCTCTGCTCGGGCGGCAGTGACTTTCATGGCTATCACCCCTACAGGAGTGCTAAATCAGGATTAAATCCTCAACAGTTAAAAGTATTGCTGAATGGACTGAAGAGTCGGGAAATACTGGATTCACATGACTTTCAAGCTTGGAGTTGATCCTGTAAAATGAGCGAGAATTCCGGGACAAATTTACCTTGAAGTATTTTTCTTACATATTCGCTTTTTTGTTTTGCTCTCTTTTTTCTAATATTCAGGGAGCTACAAGCTATGAAAAGGGTGTCGAACTCTACCAGATGAACAGGTATCGAGATGCGATGCTTCAGTTCAAGGAATCAGTAAAAACCAAAAAAGAAGTCGGGAACAGTTTTTATTACATGGCCCGGATTTATCATAACGCCAAGGATTATCCCAAATCCTTTCGCTTTCACATGCTCGCCTACAAGAATCGAAGCGGAATTGAAAAGCTTCCACAGTCACTCCAGGCTTGCCTTGAAAAACTGAAGGCAGAGATGGAGTTGCCCAAATTCAATGAATTGGCTCAACAAACTTACGACAAAAAATACTACCCCCCACCCATCGTTTATCAGATGGTCAAGCGTCATCAAAACAGGGGAGAATACAAAGAGATTCTGAAAATTTATGAAACGGTCAAGGATGATGAGAACTTTTTGTTTGCCCAAACCTCTATTCGAGGAATGGCAGCCTTGATTTATTACTATGTTGGCGTTTCCTACGGACAGGTTGAAAAGAAGGATGTCAATGCTTTTCCTCTGCTAAAAAAGAGTCTGGAGCTCGATCCCAACAACTCTGAGGCTCGTAAAATGTACAACAGGGCCATGAAGATACAGGAGCGCATGGTTGATGCGAAACTCAATGAAGCCAGGAACTCCTTTCTCAATCGAGACTTCGACAAGGCACTTTCTCTCTACGCGGAGGCTTTAAAACTCTCTCCAGGGAACAATCAAGCCTCGGACGGAATCGAGTCGACAAAGCTGGCCAAACTCTCATATGAAAAGAGCGGTAAGGCCCGTCAGCTTTATGATAAGGGGAAACCTGAGAAAGCACTCAGAGAAGTTAAGTTTGCTCTGACGGCCTACAGTGACAATTTTGAAGCCAAGACCTTAAAGAAGGACATAGAGTCCGCTATATTGAAAAAACTGAATCTGGAAAATCAGGTCAAGGCGGAACAGGAAAATCAGGAAAAACAATATTTCACCTTCTTGAGTCAAGCCGAGAACAGCCTCAACAATGACAGCTATGAAGAAGCCATCGACTTGTTTGAGAAAGCCAGCCAACTTCGACCGGACAGCAAAAGGGCCAAAGAAGGGCTGAACAGAGCTAAAGACCTCGCCAAGGCTCACTCAACTTTTGAAAGTGCTCAAGAAGACCTGAAGAACGGGAATGCCAGTAAAGCTTTGGAAACTCTGAACCAACTCAAAAAAGAAGGGCGCAGTTTTCAAGGCATGCAACCACTCGTCATTGAAGCTAATTTCAAGCAAAACAACTATGCAAAGACAATTGAGTTAGCTCAGGATTATCTCGCTCTTCGACCAAATGACTTTGCCGTTTTGTATTTCATGGCTCGCTCTTATGAGGATAGCAAAGACGCAATTCCTGATTCTCGAAAGAAAGCCATTCAATCGTATCGCAAACTTACCAATCTTAAGCCAGGCTATGCTGACGTCGACTCAAGGCTTTCGAGGCTACAAAATCAGTTTTTATTCCCAATTCTCGTGGTAGTCGTCGTTCTTGGTCTTGTGATTGCCATAGTGGTCTGGTTTTACAAAACACGTCATGATCGTAAAAAAGTAGGTTTTCTCAACCGGGTTGAGAAACTTGCCCAAAAGGAAGCTTGGAAAGACATTGTAGATTTGTATGGTGAATTCTATGAGGTTGAACTGGACATCAGGGAAACCTTAAAAGTCTATCCGGTATTCATGCAAGCCATGGTGGAGTGTGAGCGTTTTGGCGAATGCCTCAAAATAGGTCCGAAAATTCTAACAGCCATGCCTAATCATAGACAGGCCCAAGTCTTTATGGGAATCGCTCATTTTGGAAACAGAGCAATCAATCCTAACAACTTGAAGTACTACATAAGTGTATTTGAATCTGACTTCGTCACAGATGAAATGATTCAGTGGGTCGGTGAAAGGCTGATCGATTTGAATCTGGTTCGTGACGAAACCATCCCCTTACTATGGAGGTTTAACGAGCTGTTCCCTGAAAATGAAGAATGCCGCAAAATTCTCCTGGAACAGCTCGGCAAAGAGAAAGTAGTCACGAAGCAGCTTGTTGACTTGATGGAGCTGGAAGTCAAGTACAACAAGAACGATACCAAATGCCGTCTCAAACTGGCTGACCACTACCTTAAAAAGAAAAAATACGACCAATGCATCCGCTTCTGTGAAGAAGTCATCAACCTCAATGTCACGGATCGAAAACTTCATACTATCTTGTATGCAGCCTACGAAGAGCAAGGGAGCATAGACGCATTGCTGCCTGTCTATGAATCTTTGTTACAACTTTTCCCCAACAGTATTATTTTGCAAGAAACTAAAAACAAGATTTTGTTGGCTACGGGGCGTCAAGGCTTGTCTCAAGTTCAACTAAATGCTCTGCAGAATCAAGGTGAGGAGCCAGAGGGTGAACCATTCGCACCAGAATAAACTAGCCGGTTTTATGTCAGTCTCTATGCTGCTTTGCCTGGCTTTCTTCTCCCCTGTCTCATACGCAGCCCCGGCAAGAGCAGATCATCCGGACTTTGTATTGGCTCAAAGTTTTTTCCAAAGAGCCCAATACCAAAAAGCTCAGGAGTATTTTCAAAAAGTGCTTGTGGAGGAACCGGACCACATTGAAGCGCACTATGCATTATCCAGAATTTACTTTCTCAGGGAAAACTGGCTCAAGGCCTTTTTCCAGTTGCGCGAGACTCTCTCTCTGGATAAATCATACAAAGATGCCAGAGGCCTTTTTGCACAAACTTTAGAGAATTTGAGAGAAAGTCTGGTTGTTCTCAAGACTGATCCTGAAAGTCTGTCTGCTCAAATCTACCTTGACTTTCAAGCAGGGAAAATGGACCAGGCCAAGCTAAATATCGGCCTACTCACAAGCACACACCCAACTTACGCTTTCGGATGGGATCATCTTGCCAATTATCATTACAGACAGCAGAATCTCGATGCAGCCATGCAGAATTTAAAAACTGCCTTAAGTCTTGCTCCGGCATCACCCACAATCTTTCGTCACTACGAAACCACCTACTACCTGAAAAACCATAAGATCCTGCCGAAGCGAGAACGCCCGAAAGCCTTTCAGCAGAAATCAGAAGATGTAAAGGAACAGGTACTTGATGAGTGGCTTGAGAAAGAAATTCTCGAAAATGAGGGACAGGATGTGGTCCTGACCTCTTCATCGGGTCAGGAAATCGTTCCCGGGGCGTCTCCCAAAGTAAGCCATGGAAGCCTTTTTGCAAAGCTGCTGGCCAAAGAAAAAGAAAATGTTCCTATCGAACCGGAATCAGAAACCAAAACAAAGGTAGAAACAAAAACTGAACCTAAATATGAACCGATTCCAGTACGCCAGGAAAATCGCAATCAGGAAGAGGAGGCTCTGATTGAGAGAGCTAGTGAAGCATTTAAGGAGAAGAACTGGGAGGTTGCTGCCACCAGTTATGGAATTCTTTCTCAAAACAACCCAAAGAACAAGGTTTATGCTCAAAGGCTCGAACAGTTAAAGCGCTATGATGAGTTTGAGAGAGAATACAAGCTCGCCCTGCTTTACGTAGCACGAGGCAAGAAAAATCCTGAAAACTTCAAAAAGGCCGAAGAACTTTTCAGCAGCCTCAATACAAGAACCTATTTTGAACTCTACAAGAAAAACAGTTTTGACAATTATCTTGCTGCCATCGCCTTTTCCAGAAGGAACTGGAAAGAAGCTCAAAAGTACTATCAGCGATGGCTTCAGTTTGAAAAGACAGACGAACAAGCCCATTACTATTACATGAGAACATTGATAACTCTTGGGGACTGGGATGCAGCCTTCAAAGCTTACAAGAATGGATTGAAGCACGCCGGGAAGAGCTTTGCCTCCATGCCAGGAATGACCAAGATCAAAATGCAAGTCTACCTGCAGCACTACCTCTCCTTGATTTTTCTGGTGATCTTTCTGTGGATTGCCTGTATGGCTGCGTATCTTTACTTCAAGATTTCCCGTAAGGCCAAAATCAGCCAAAGAAAGAATCTCTTTCAAACAGTTCGAGACCTCTCCTCAGAAAAACGTTTCAATGAAATGATTCAAAAAATTGATGAACTGTTGCTGACTGAAATCACTCCCAATGAACACTACAATTTGAATTATCTGAAAGCTAATGGTCTTTATCAAACACGCCAACTCGAAAAGGCTGAACTTCAAGCAAAAGCAATCCTCGCCCGCCACAGTAGTGATAGCCAAACACAGTTATTACTCGGGAGGATATTCGCCGCCCAGGAGAAAACTGAACAAGAGTGCCTTGAAGCATACAGGATTCTATCCATCAAGGAACCATCCAACCTTGATGTACTGAAAATCTATCTACAAACTCTGAAACTCCAAGAAATCTATACAGAAGAGACAGAAAAGGTAGCACTGAAGATTTTGGATTTAGAGAGCTATAACAACGACATCCTCAAAGACCTGGTGGACATCTATACCCAAAGGCAACTCTACAATGATCGAAGTGCAGACATCTTGCGACGCTATAACGAACTCCATCCCGGTCAACCACTTCTTATGCTTCACTACCTCGAAGCATTGAGCAGTACCCAAAATTACATTGAAGCTATCAAAACCGGAAAGAAGATTCTTGATATTAATCCTGACCTTGAGAGAGCTCATCAATTACTCATTGAAGCATTTGATCAATTGAATATGCGAGAAGAGTTGAAGAACTACTATCACCAACTCTCACTGGATTTTGGAAGCTCCGAAGTTGTTCAAAAAATGTATACAATGGTGGAAACCAATTACAAGGTCAGCACAGTCCTTAATGACGAAAACAAGCGAAAAGATTCTGATATTACAAGAATTGCCTATGAAGAGGGAATTGCTCTCATGGAACAGAAAGCCTACAAACAGGCAATTCTAAAATTTCAGACTGCCTTGAATGACCAAAGGCTCGAATTTGACGCACGTGTGATGATCACTCGCTCCTATGTCTTCCTGGGGGATATGGAAAGTGCCAAGTTCTATTTTTCCCAAATTGATTTTCGGGCCCAGAGACTTGATGAGAATGCTCTGGACCTTCTCTATGAGTTTGCTAATTATCATAAGGAAACCAAAGACATTTCAAGAGCCCTACAATACTTCAGGCTCATTGCCCGCAACGACGTAGGCTATAAGGAAACTTTTCAGAATATAGAACTTCTTTCCGCTGAAGAAAAAAGTCAAAACCTCGAATGAGTTTGTCTTAAAAAGATTAACAAATCCTCGCTTGTTCCGAACTTATCAGTATGAGCAAGAACTTTTTTATTGCAGTACTGACCACCCTGATATTGTGTACAGAATTGTTTTCCATGGAAGTCAGCAACCAGCTAAGCTATGTTCGGGAAGCCAAGAACAGGGCTCAATTGTCACTTATCCTACAAATCAGTGACATTGAATTGATACCCGAGAATTCCAGCTATGAAAAAGAGCTGGCCCGTTTGATGAAAAAGTCACTGAAGAATGCACTGAAACTAAAGTCGAAACTCAAGAAAAAGAAGTCATTCAACTATGTGTTCGTAACTGCCATATTGAGAGGTTCTGAGGAGGTTCTTGCCATTCTGAGTAAAACCCCGTATGACCGCTATCCCAGTATCAATTTTTATCCCAATCCACTGGAAGAGATGGTTGTATCAATGAACTCTGATGAGCAACCAATGACTCTATCCGAGCAGCTTGACTAGTCTGTCACTAGTAAATCACCCGAAAATCCTGAGTAATCTTCTCTAAAAGCCACTATTTCGACTCAAGTTCCTGTTGAATCTGCTCGCGAAGAAATGAAGCCAGGTGTTCTATCGGCTGACGAGTTTGCTCCATACTGTCTCGAAATCTAACTGTGACCTGACCATCATCCAGTGAGTCAAAGTCGAAAGTAACACAGTAAGGAGTACCAATTTCATCCTGCCTTCGATAGCGCTTTCCGATCTGTCCGGTTATATCAAAATCAGCGCGCAAGCCCGCTCTTTGCATTTTTTGGTAAACCTCGCGTGCCTGCTCTGAGAGCTTTTTCATCAAAGGCAGCACAGCAACCTGAACAGGAGCAATCTGAGGCATTAGCCCCAGCACTGTGCGAACATCTTCTTTCCCTGATGACTCACTGAGATCTTCCTTTCGATAGGCGCTGCAAAGAACTGCCAGAGTTACTCTGTCTGCCCCAATCGAAGTCTCCAAAACATGAGGCACGAACTTCCTGCGAGATTGCTCTTCAAAATACTTCATCTCTTCACCGGAATATTCTTCATGTTGAGAAAGATCGAAGTCTCCACGGTCATGGATTCCTTCCACTTCTTGCCATCCAAAGGGAAACTCTACTTCGATGTCCTGAGCAGCCTTTGCATAGTGGGCCAACTCCCCTTCTCCATGGGCGTGAAATCGAAGCTTGTTTTCTTCAATACCAAGCTTCAAAAAGAACTTCTTACGCTCCTGTGACCAGTATTCGTACCAGTCCGCACCTTCTTCAGGATCCACAAAGTATTGCATTTCCATTTGTTCAAACTCTCGTGATCGAAAGGTAAAATTACGCGGAGTAATCTCATTTCGAAATGCTTTCCCGATCTGCGCGATTCCAAAGGGAAGTTTTTTACGCGAACACATTTGCACCGTCTTGAAGTTGACGAAAATTGCTTGAGCGGTTTCAGGCCGTAGGTAAGCTACGGCACTGGAGTCAGTGGATGCCCCCACTTGAGTTTGAAGCATTAAATTGAAGTCCTTGGCTTCTGTCAATGCCTCGGCCCCGCAGGATGGACAAGTTTTTGTATTTCCTGACTCTTCCAAATGATCCTGACGAAATCTTGCTTTGCATTCCCTGCAGTCCACCATCGGATCGCTGAAGTTACTCACATGACCACTTGCCTCCCACACTTTAGGATGCATGATGATGGACGCATCTTGTCCCACCACATCTTCACGCATGTGCACCATTTCCTGCCACCAGAATTGCTTGATTGCGTTCTTTAGCTCGACTCCGAGAGGACCATAATCCCAAAATCCATTAATTCCCCCGTAAATCTCGGAAGATTGGAAAATAAAACCTCTTCTCTTGCAAAGAGAAACCAATTCTTTCATATCCAAGGACATACTCACTCCAGGTTAAATGGCAGTTCAGGCACAGACTCGCCAACAGTGGGCGAAGTATAACCGGATGAACCGGTCCATTCAAGCAAGTGTCTTCGTATTTTCCAGTCGCAGATCTTGACGACAGCTTGTACAAAGCCTGAAATTTCCAGACAAAAGTCATTAAATCGAACCACTTTTTGTCCGAGGAATAGAATATGAAGATGCCAATAGCTCTGACACCTTTGAATCTGTTGTTGTTCGTACTGATGCTCGCTTCACCCTGGCTAGGCAAATTTTGCCGGGAAAGTCTCGAGAAATCGAGTAGAAGCGAAGAGATCCAACGCATCGCTCTTCGAAACTCTAAAAACCTCAAAACCAGGGATGCCAAAGAGCTGCAAAGACCTTCAAATGCCAGAAAAAAAGTAATCTCCACGCTAAAGAGAATGGAGCAACTGCAAGATAAAGAACAAAGTATAGTCGCTCGGGTTAAAGGAACTTCTCCGAGCTCTGAAGAAGCCGCAAAATCCAAACCCCAAAAAACTGTACCCACTGCTGTCGCAGTGAATCAAGCCCCACAAGGCGAACAACTTCTTGTTTCTCTTAAGGAAGAGTTAAAAACTCCTGCAAGAACATTGAGGGAATCTCCTTCTTTGTCCAAAGAAGAGAAAAAGAAAATTTTTTATCGAAAAATCAAAGAGTACGCCAAAGCCAAAGACTTTAGAAAAGCTGAAGAAGCATTTCTCGAACAACTGGAAGAAATGTCCCTTTCGCCGCTTGAATCACTTGAAAAACAAGCCAGATTCAAACAACACTTTGAAAAACTGACGACTCACGTCAAGCTAAAAAGCTCATAACTGGAGTCCTAGTCGCGCGACTTGACGGGCTCGTCTTCTTCCAGCAGGTCCATGTAGGATTGCAGTAGCAATCTTAACTCGGTTTTAAGTTTTCTTTTGATTGCTTTGTAATTTCGAACATCATCAGTCAGACTTTTCAACTCGATTCGAGCATCATCAAGCATTTTCTCTGCTTTGAGCTCACTTTCCTTGAGCATCAGGACGGATTCTCTCTGGGCATTGTGCTTAATCTGCCCGGAAGCCTTCTGTGCTGACATCAATGCATCTTTCAGAGCATTTTCAAGATTGGCATTTTCACCCATTTTTTCTCTGATAATCTTGAGTTCTTCCGAAAACTTTCTATGCTCCCTGCTCAAATCTTCATAATCGCGGGAAACCTTAGTCAGGAAATCTTTAACTGCATCTTCATCAAATCCGCCGAATCTCTTCTTTGGAAAGACCATATTCTGTATTTCTAGTGGTGTTAAACGCATTGCTTATCTCGCTAACATTGAAAAGATCTGAGCTTCAAAAATCTGAAGGAAGAAAAACACAAAAATCACTGAAAAATCAATGCCACCAATGGGTGGAATCAGTTTCTGGAAGGGAAGGCAAAGTGGATCGGTAATTTGATCAACAATAACTACCAAATCAAACAAGACATCTCCAGGCTGGACAGGAACCCAGGACAAAATGACTCGAGCAAGGATCAAATACTGCAAAACGCTAAATAGCAGCGAAATAATACCGTTAATCTCACCGGACATTGCCAACCCCTCTCGTTCCAAAAATCAGAGAACCCACTCTAACCATATTACTACCATATTCCAAGGCAATTTCCCAATCCGAAGACATACCCATGCTCAAATACTTCATTTCAAATAAATCTGGTACTTCCTCCTGCTTCAATTTAAGAAACAGTTTTTGCATTTCTCTCATTTGAGAGCGCACAAACTCATCTCCTGCACTTTCCAAAGAACTCCCAATACACATTAACCCCACAACAGGGCACGCTCTACTGGCTAAAGAATGAATCTCTTCCAGGGAGGCAAAGAGATCCTCAGGGGAAAATCCTGCTTTCTGCTGCTCGCCCGAGATATTCACCTGCAAGAGAACTTTTAGTGCTGTAGTTTTCTGCTCGCAGGCGTGAACAAGTTTCCGATAAAGGTTCACGCTGTCCAGCGAGTGTAAAAAATCCGCCTTTCCTACCACCTTGTTTACTTTATTGCTTTGCAGGTGCCCAATGAAATGCCAAACGATATCAAGATCAGATAGTGACTCGTGCTTGGCAAGGAACTCCTGCACCCTGTTTTCCCCAAAATGCTGAAAACCTTCCTCTTTTTTCCGTCGGATTGCATCCTCCGGGAAGGTTTTACTCACTGCTATACATGTGATATTATCGGGCAGTCTATCAAGGATTGAAGCTTTGGCCATTTTGGAGTTGCTCGCTTTGCAATTATATTCAAGCCCGAACAAGACTGTCAATCGTCTCTCAAGCGTCAATCAGGAAATGAACTGAGCCGATATTAGCGGATAGGAGACTCTACTCAGTTTATGCAAAAAGTTCTACTATTACTTATCACAGCTGTCCCTGCGCTCTTCTTTTATGGATGTTGCGAACCCAAGGGGGAGAAAGAGCCGCAACTGGCTTATATTGTTGCCTACAGTGTATTGGACAAGCAGTACAACACTTCCTCTAGGCTTGATTTGACCGCTGACATCTGGAATGGCACCAGTGAAGACTTAAAGATGGTTCAACTGACTGTGACAGATAGTGAAGGCAAAAGTTACACCCTCGACTATCAAGATGTTGGAAAATTTACCCAGGAAGGACGCTACAGTGCGATTCCTCTGGATGCTCCCATCCAGAATAGAAGTCTCGGTGGAGCCACCGGTGTTGAACATTTGGCGGATAACGGAATGAACTTTCTGTTCATGGATTCGCTCGAGAGTGCGGTGATTCGGTACCAGGATTCCGCGGGACTTCATGAACTTCTAATTAAAAATTTACCCCAAATCGTAGCGAAGAGTCGTGAAGAAACTATTGAGTGGATGCGCAAAGAGCATGAGGAAAGAGAGCGGATTCTTGAGGAGCTCAAATCCAAGGCTGATGCCGAAATCTCCAAGCGTAGAGCTGCTCAAAACAAATAGAACTCCTTCTCTAAAACGCCCCTCTTCGAAAAAGAACTACAGGAATTGTTCGCCACAGGATCCACAGATCCAACATTATTGAGTGATATCTAAGGTAGTAGTAGTCATATTTCATGTGAGCGTGAATTGGCTGTTTCCTTCCAAAAACCTGCCATAGTCCTGTAACTCCGGGTGGAAGTAAAACTCTCCTCCACTGCCAAAAACCATAGTGTTCGTCTACAATCTCTACCATTTCGGGACGAGGTCCAATCAAACTCATTTCCCCTTTCAAAACGTTGATCAATTGAGGCAATTCGTCCAGTGATGTTCGTCGAATAAACCAACCCAGAGGCGTCAATCGACTATCACTAGGGCTTTCAGGCTTTCGAATCTCACCAGTATCAATCATACTTTTGAATTTGTAGCACCAGAAAACTCTACCCAAATAACCAACTCTCCTTTGAATAAAGAAAACCTCTCTTTGAGTAAGGTACAAACAAATAATCAAAAGTATGCTTAAAGGGAACCAAACAGGTAGGATCAGTGACAACACAACAAGATCGAAAACTCTCTTCACACGATATTCTCGATCCAACCTGGAAGGCTCTCCAAAGAGTGGTTTCAGATACTCACTAAATCTCGCGAGATCAGACTCTTGTCTTACGATCTTCTTCAAACTTCTCAGATCATGCAAGCGAGGCGGCAATTCCAGCTTTTCGAGCTCGCTGGCTACGGAGCGCAGGTCCATTTCAAAGCCCCCGAGATACAACACTTCCTGTGGCTCATATCGCGCAACGAATTCGTGCAATCCGAGGGACTTTCCAATTCTGCTCTCATCAAGAAATACCAGGAAAAAGTCTTCACTCCGGGCCCAAACCTTGACTCCGCTCACCAAATCTTCGCTTCCCAGGAGCAGAACTCTGTCCGGACGTATTCGAGACTTTTGGAGAAGTTCAAACAGCAGTTGAAAAGTGTAGCTGAACATCACAGAGAGCACCAAAAAAGTCCGGGATAAAAGGTGAAAACTCAAGAAAAATGAGATGCTGACCAAACTACCCAGCAACCAGAGGTGCAACCAACTTAGATTCGACAAGCGTTGACGAAAATTCTGACGCTCACTTTGGGAGCTATCAAGCCCCAATAGAAAGTTAAAAAGCAGAAATAAAGCCACTTCGAGCAAGAAAACAAGAGGATAGTCTTCAAATCTGGAAACACCGCTTAAAACTTCACTTAAAAAGTTTTGGCGAACCCAGTATGCCAGGAAAAAACCAATTGAAAGTAAGATCAGACGAAAGATCAGTTTCATTCGCTCTCGCCCTGCTTGCTCTTTCTAATTCCTGTGAAGTCTGGTTAACTGGAAAAGTCGGATCGATCTAGACCTTGTAATACTCTCGATACCATTGGATGAAGTTGGCAATCCCCTGCTCAATAGTTGTTGTCGGCTCATAGCCAATCTTCTCTTTTGCGTAATCGATATTTGCACAGGTCTTGGGAACATCTCCTGGCTGGATAGGCATCATTTGCCTTTTGGCCTCGATACCCAACTCCTTTTCGATCACCTCAATAAAATACTTCAATTCAACCATTCTGTTATTGCCAAGGTTAAAGACCTCATAAGGATAGGAGTGCTCCAGAGCTCCGATGACACCGCACACAATATCATCCACATAGGTAAAGTCTCTTTGCATCTTCCCATGATTAAAAACCTGTATTGGCTTACCCTCCAGGATGGCTTTAGTAAAGATGAACAACGCCATATCCGGTCGTCCATAAGGACCGTAAACTGTAAAGAATCTTAGCCCGGTCGCCTTGAGACCATATAAGTGAGAGTATGTATGGGCCATCAATTCATTGGCTTTCTTGGTAGCGGCATACAAGCTAATGGGATTGTCTACATTCTGACTTTCTGAAAAAGGGTAGGTTTTGTTTTTACCGTAGACAGAGGAACTGCTGGCATAGCTCAAGTTCTCCACTTCATTCTGACGGCAGGCTTCCAGTATGTTTAGGAAACCCTCCAGATTTGACTTTTGATAGGCAAATGGATTTTCGATACTATAGCGAACCCCTGCCTGTGCGGCCAAATTGCATACGTGGCTGAAACTATGCTCTCTGAAGATCTTGCAAAGAGTTTCATAATCACAAAGATCAGCTTGATAGAAGGAAAATCCATCGGATTCTTTCAGGTCTTCCAGGCGATCTTTTTTTAATTGAACATCGTAGTAGGAATTAAGGTTATCAAGTCCGGTGACCTCTACACCTTTAGACAACAAAGTTTTACTTAAGTGGTAACCAATAAAACCAGCTGCTCCCGTTACCAGTACTTTTCTCATATCCAACCTCAATTCTCAATGAATTCCGGAAATACTGCCGTCAAAGTCTCCAGTGACAGACCTCTTCACCAAGCGCACCCTCTTCAGCTATAGCCTGTATATCTATGAAGACAAGCTTATTGCTCTTGCTTGAGTACTTATCTATCAATGACTCTACATCACTAAACTCATTGTGATTCACTGCGTAGACCAGAGCCTCATATCCCCCTTGATCGACTACATCGACTCGAAAGGAATTTTGCAGTTCCTCATCACTCACATGAGGATCCAGGGCGTGAACCACCAAACCATAATCCTTGAGTTCATGAATCAAGTCTTTGACTTTACTGTTTCGAGTGTCAGGTACATTTGCTTTGAAGGTCACTCCCAAAACAAGGACTCTTGAGCCCTTGACCCGATTACCAACTTCAATCAAGCGCTTGACTGTCTGCTCGGCAACATACTTTGCCATTCCATCATTGATTCTGCGACCTGCAGTGATGATCTGGGGATGATATCCTAATTGCTCTGCTTTGTGGGTTAAATAGTATGGATCGACCCCAATGCAGTGCCCACCAACCAAGCCTGGATTCAATTTTACAAAATTCCATTTGGTCCCGGCTGCTTTCAATACTTCTCGAGTATCGATGCCCACTTGATCAAACAAAATTGCGAGTTCGTTCATCAAAGCGATGTTTACATCTCTTTGAACATTTTCAATGACTTTAGCTGCTTCAGCAACCTTGATCGAGCTGGCCTGGTGGATTCCCGCCTTCACTACAGTTCCATACATGGAACTTAAAAATTCAGCACATTCCTCTGTGTCGCCACTGACGATCTTTAAAATTGTCTCAAATCTACGTTCTTTGTCTCCGGGATTAATCCTTTCCGGTGAATATCCAAGGAAAAAATCTTTGAGATATTCATGCCCATACTCCTCAAGGATTGGTTTGCATACCTCTTCTGTCACTCCCGGATATACGGTTGACTCATAGACTATGATAGCCCCCGGTTTCAGGTTCGCAGCGATCAATTTGGTCGCACTAATAACGGGGGTCAAATCAGGCGTCTTGAACTGGTCTATGGGAGTAGGCACAGCAACAATAATTGTCGAGCAGTCCTTGAGAACTTCAGGGTCTGCACTGAATGTGCTTTGAGACTTTGATAGAACTTCGTTACCCACCTCATCGGTGACATCAACACCATCCCGCAATTGCTGAATCTTTTCTTTCGAGACATCAAAGCCAACCATGGAGAAGTATTTTTCAAATGATATCAGAAGGGGGAGTCCCACATATCCTAGACCAACAACTCCTATCTTTTCTTTCTTATCCAGATAATCCCGCAATTGAAAACTCATAATCTACCACCTAAAAAAAAATGGACTGCAAATGCAATCCACTCTTTGAAAAGAACGGAGAGACGGGGATTCGAACCCCGGGTAGGTTGCCCTACACACGCTTTCCAAGCGTGCTCCTTCAGCCACTCGGACACCTCTCCTATAATTTGTGACCAAAATAAAAAACTCCTCCCGATCCATCCTGAATTGTCAGGAACATGAGAGCATTTGGCCGAACCGTTAAGCTATCAGAATAGTCATAAAAGTTCAAAGGGTTTTTTTGACCATTCAAATAGTAGGAATGACCTCCTGAGTAGAGGCGCACAGAGAGCTTTTCAGCCAGTTTCAAACTTAGCTTGACCACACCACTTCCCTCTTCCGGATCCTGCGCATAAACCAGGTCTACATTTTCTATCTTTTGTAGTATGTCGCTGCGCCCTTCCGGCAAAAATTGATCAAGTGCCTGACCAGCAATAAAAATAGTTTCTGCGGAGACCTTTCCCTTTTCATTCGCTGCTTTGACAATCCAGAAACAGTTGTACAAGTATTCAAACAGAGCCAGATCCAGAGGAAGTATGTTGGCAAACTCTCCATCAGCAACTTTTGCATCCCCGCTGATTTGCGCCCCTTGCATTCTGATATTTCTGTCAATTTCACTACCGTCATCATAGAGAGGAAACTTTAGCAGCTCTTTTCCATTGCGATAGATTCTCACCACTACTGATTCAACACCACTACCTCCAGCACTGTCTGTTTTTGCCAGAACCTTTAACAAATCCCCTGCCTGGCCATACAAACCTAAATCCGGATGGGTCAGATTGTGCACTTGAAAACTCTCCAATACCGGGTGCTGAAGATTTCCCAGTATCAGATCCTTGATCTCTGCTCCATTACCAAGGCCATCGTTGTCATTATCAGTGTCTTGAAAATCCTGCTCATCGAGTATTCCATCATTATCATCATCTTTATCAATCTCGTCCCGGATACCATCGTCATCATCATCGGGATCGAGCTCATCAACTTTTCCGTCAAGGTCCTGATCAAAGTGCAAACTGCTCTCTTGATCAGAATCTCTTCGAAAAACTTGACCAAATTGATAGTACTCAAACACACCATCAGCCCTGAAGTTTTTAGTGTAATCACCATAAACTTCACGCCGGGCACCTTGGAAAATACTCCCCTCCAAACTGTGATAACCGTAAGGGATGTTCTCGCCGCTACGATGATCCTTCGATTGCAGATAAATGGTCATTCTGGTTTGTGATGATCTCTTTACAGGGACTCTTCCGCTGTAAAGAGCAACGGGGTTCGTTTGCACTCTGCTTAATTCAAACGAATAAACATTTTCAGGAAGGCTGAGTTCCAATTTATGGTCATCTTCAAATGAGACTGTTTGAGTGTGCCTTCTACCTGCGAATTTGATGGCCAACTTCAACACTCGAAGATCTGTGACCCCAAACAACTTTTGTAGATCCAAAGTCTTGGAAAAATCAAGCTGTACAAGCAGCTGTCCGTATCTTCGGTCTAAACTGCTGGCTTCCTCTTGCGCCTCTGATGCCAGTACAAATTGTACATGAGCAAAAATCAGAAATGCGCTACAAAGATTCCTCATCCAGGTCAATCTCAATATCATCCAGGTTCAGCTCCTGTTCCAATTCTTGCTCCAGCTGATCCTCATCATTCAACTCAACATCATCCATGTCAAGGGATTGTGAAGCCTCGGGTGCTTTCTTTTTTGGAGTTTCACTTTCGTCATCGAGATCAATTTCCAAATCGTCCAGATCGATCGCAATTTCATCAATATCAAGACTTTCTTCTTCGGAAGACTCTAAAACCGGAGATTCTTCCAAAACTTCTTCTTCAATAACGGGCTCTTGCGCGTCCAGTTCTTCCTCGATCTCCAGACTCAATTCGTCCAATCCATCAAGGGATATTTCAGGCTCGTCTTCATCTATGGAAATACTGTCCACGGCCGAAGTCTCTTCGCTTTGAGACAGCTCCTCTGTCGTTTCAGTGCTCAAAACGGGATCTTCAATTTCGGCTTCTATCTCGGCATAAACTTCCTGAGCGTATTCACCCTCGGCATACTCTTCCTGGGCGTATTCACCCTCGGCATACTCTCCCTGGGCGTATTCACCTTCAGCATACCCTTCCTGGGCGTATTCACCTTCAGCATACCCTTCCTGGGCGTATTCACCTTCAGCATACCCTTCCTGGGCGTATTCACCTTCGGCATATGCTTCCTGAACGTGTTCTCCCTCTACATATTCTTCTTGGGCGTATTCACCCTCGGCATACTCTTCTTGGGCGTATTCACCCTCTACGCATTCTTCCTGGGCGTATTCACCTTCAGCATACCCTTCCTGGGCGTATTCACCTTCAGCATACCCTTCCTGAGCATACTCACCTTCCACAGAACCTTCCTGGGCATACTCACCTTCTACGTAGGCTTCCTGGGCGTACTCATCCTGGGCGTACTCACCTTCGGCATATTCTTCCTGGGCGTATTCACCTTCTACATAGGCTTCCTGGGCATACTCACCCTCAGCGTATTCGCCCTCTGCATAATCTTCCTGCGCGTGTCCACCCTCTGCATAATCTTCCTGAGTGTACTCACCTTCAGCGTATTCGCCCTCTGCATATTCACCTTCTACATAGGCTTCCTGGGCATATTCACCTTCGGAATATTCTTCCTGAGCGTACTCACCCTCTACATATTCTTCTTCGGCGTAATCACCTTCAGCATATTCTTCCTGCGAGTAATCGGTGGCTGAATACTGAGAATCAAGTCCGGCTTCTTCGCCAATATCCTCTACAGAATATTCTTCTGAAGTTGCCTCTTCAGGACCCTGATCAAGCCCAACAAGCTCTTCACCCTCAGTGGCCTCCATGTCCAAATCCACAGAAACATTCTCAAGTTCGTACTCCCCCGACTCCAAATCATCACCAGAGAGCTCCATTGAATCTATTTCGCTTACCTCAGCATCCTCTTCCAACGAAATCTCTTCCTCTACTGTTGAATCCAAATCCGCTTGCTCTTCATCAAGCTCAATACTGACTTCCTCAAGTTCCTCCACTTCAATCGATGCTTGGCTAAGCTCTTCTGCTTCAACTTCCTGAGCCTCGGGTTCGACCACCTCCTCAGAAGGCAAGTCCACAGACTTCGCCTCTCCTTCATAAAGCGACTCGCTATCATCATCGCGGGCACTTTCCGGGAAATCTTCTACATTGACAGGTTCTAATTCCTCTTTGGTGGCATTCGCTGCATTCAACTCTTCTTCGTAAGCAAAAATATCTTGAGCAGTTACTGCCTCTTCTTCTTGAGCTGCCGATTCCTGAGCTTCGCCTTGAATTGTTTCGATGTTTTGAGCTTCCTCAGGAGCAGCAGTCTGAAACTCAACAGAAACGGAATCATTCACTTCTTCATGCTGAGTTAGAATCCTCTGGGTTTCCTCATCCGACAAGACGGGAATCTTGTTTTGTCTCTCGAACTCTGATAAATCTTCTACGCCGTGATCAAAGGACTCTTCATTCTGCTCCGATTCCATTGAAAAAGCTTCGGGGTCCTCCTCCTCTTCTTCTTCGGCATCCAGAACACAGTTGCTTTCCAACGGAATTCCTTCACGAAAAACCAGACTCTTCTCCAAGTTTACCGGACCTGCTTCTTCAGTAGGATGCTGCGATGTGAACTTTGCCCAATACTCCTCATATTGATCAAGCCTGGATGGAAAATATCGTTTGTTATAGTGAGCTAATGTCATTAACTCATCCGCTGAAAACTTTTCAAACTCCAACTCAAAGTTCTTGCCTTCTTCTTCTTGAAACATGGCTAGCAAATCGCTCATTGGCTCATGCAAATCCTTCTCAAAGATTCCAGCTAACTCGTCCTTGGCGCGAATCTCCTTGCCAAGCTCCTCAAGATGAATTTCAATCTCAAGCTTCAGATCTTCGATTCTTGATGATATCGATGCCATTTCCTTAAAGGGCTTTTCTACCGCCTCAAGGGAACTAAGCTTGCTCATGACCTCCTGAATACTCTCCATTACTGCAACAGAGGTTCTGAAGTCATCCTTTGAATAGGAAGAGTCGAACTCTTTCTTGAGCTCTTGCTTCTTATCCTGAAGCTTTCGAAAAATTACATCAAATTTTGTTTCATATACTGAAGACATAGGAGCCTCCCGCGCTCTTGCCAGGCACGACACTTTTTTAAGGCTATCGACAGATTCAATTGGAGCTTTACCCTATTCAGGGAAATGAGCACCAGACTTTTCAGCTCAAGATTGATTAATCTCATCCAAAGCTTCAAGCCTTTCTCTCATCTGAAGTAATTTCTCTTGCAGGCTTTCTTGCAGACTGCGAATCTCTGCCCGCTGATCGATTTGATCTTCCTTTTGATTCAAATCCTTGATGAGTAGAGTCTGGTTTCTCAAGTACATTAAATCAGCTTCAATTGTAGTGTACAGCTTCTGTTCAAACTTGCTTTGACTCTCATACCAGTTACTCGCGGTGCGAGCCTGCTCCAGTCGATTCTGCAAGGCACTCTTCAGGGCTTCATCAGACTCATGTTCAAAGTCTCTCTCATACTTTGAAACTTTACTTCTCAACTCAATCCGATCAATTAGATTCAACTGATCACTTAGTCTACTGCCCTGCGAAATCCTCTCCTTCAATCTCATCCGCAGTAATTTAAAATTACGTAGCAGCTCTGGATTTGCCAGTTCGGGAGTAGGAATCGAGTTCAGCTCCTCTAACAAAGGTTGATAATGCTCACTCAAATCCACTTCAAGAATGGCTTCATCCTGAAAATCCAGTAGAGTTTTTTGAAACATCCATTCAGTAAATAGCTGGGAAAAAGAACCAAACAATCCCAATCCAATTATGATTGAAGATCCGATCGTCGAACTCAGCGCATAATAGACGGACTGCATACCGATCAATGAGCAGACATGACCTCCGAAATGAATCAAAAAGCCATTCAAACCCATCAATGGATTCTGCAAGAAAGAACGAAAGTGCCAGCATCTCGCAATAGAGACCACTGCCAAAAAAGCCAGAACTCCCTCCGTATTCAGACCAACAAACAATCCGATAACTGACAACAGCAAACTAAAGATCACAGATCTTTGGAAGCCAATCCAAGACTCTTCCAGTATGTAAGGTATTGAGTAACACAATCCGCACAGCCAGGACCAAAGCAAGAAGTCCAAACTAAACCATTGATTTATCAATAGAGCTAAAGGCAGAACCAGTGAGGAAAAAAGCAAACCGCTTGCCGAGACAGGCTTGCTCAGACTCAATTTCTCCCCTCCCTGGAGCTGTTTATTGGAATTCTTCCCAAACTCGACTGGATGGGTCATAGCAATTCAATTTCGCTGAAAAATTCAGCTGTCTTGGACCAATACTCTTTTCTTTACCAAACATCACTATAACGGGCAATTCTCCAAGTTTACAAAGCACCCTGTCAATGGCCCTGCGACGAACTGTGTCTATTTTCCAATTGTCAATTGGCATAACTTTTCCACCGGTCAAATCCCTTAATTGAGTGACCCAATAGGACTTTAGAGATGCCTTTGGCACAATTGAGTGAAATCGAACACCGTATTGAACCAAGCCTAGAATCATTTGCTCAAGGATTATCGGGTCCAGTTCACCACTGCTTACTTCTCCATCCCACACAAAGTAGACATCCCGACTCAACTTACCCTGTCCCAGGGAGACCAGGCTGTGAACGGTCTCCAAAAGTTTGGAGAAGTCGCTCCCAGATACATTCTCCGCTAACTTCTTGTGAACAGAACTGGTTAAGTAATACCTATCGATGCTTGCTTTCGAGACTTCAAGATCAAATTTTTCCCGGTATTTCTTAAAGCTATCGCTGCCATCAATTACAAGAATACTACTCAAATCCAATTGTTGCGTCGCACTCAATTCACCTCTGAGCGCCCATTGAGAGTCAGGATTCTTCTGAAAACGAATTGAACCTTGCAAGACCCCATCCTCGGAAAGGAACGTTCTCTGATTCACTGGCTTCTTCAAGTACTGAAAAGGAAGCTGCAACTCAACCGCTTGACAGACCAGGCAAATCAGGAACTGAAATATTACACAAAAGTAAACCTTCACTTGATTTCTTCCAGCCTCTCAAGATGAATATCTTTCACTGATTGATAAACCCGGTCAATTTCGATACCGCAGGCGCTCACATCCTCGACAGTGGCTTCACCCGTTAGAACCAGTCCACTCTTTACACCTGCATTTTTGGCCATCTTCATATCCGTGTAAATACGGTCTCCGACCATCATGCATTCAAAAGGCTGAACACCAAGCTGTTCACAAGCCATCTCCACAAGGAGTGAATTTGGCTTTCCTACCACTTCTGGACTACGACCTGACGAGGCTTCGAACATGGCGATCATTGCCCCGGTATCGGGAATAGAGCCATCAATCATGGGGCATACAAAATCAGGATGTGTCGCGATATAGCGCTTTCCTTCCAGAAGAAAACGATGCATTTTCACCATTTTTTCATAATCGAGGGTTTGGTCAAAGCCCAGTACCACTGCTTGAGGCTCTGTTGAATCAATTTCGATTCCATAATCAATAAACTCTTGTTTCAATGCAGGAGTACCTAGCAGGTAGACTTTCTCAATTCCTTCTTTTTTAAGATACATTGCCGTAGCAATGCCTGAACTGAAAATATTCTCTGATTCAACCTTGAAGCCCATTTTTCCCAATGTCTCTGTGTATACCTTCCTGCTCTTAGAAGAGTTATTCGTAACCAAAGCAAATGGGATGGACTCTTGACTTAGAAAGTCCAGGAACTCAATAGCTCCTTCAATTGGAGATTCTTCCAGAAAGAGTGTTCCATCCATATCCAGCAAATAAGCTTTTACTTCACTCACAGTTTTACCACCTTGGTACTAAGAGACCATTCTTATTCTATTTCGGTTCCAAGCAATATATTATGTCACAGCATAGAAGTCATGAAGCGTCGAGTCGCCTTGACATAATAAACCTTTATAGAGAGTTTCCATGTATACAGAAGAAAGACCGTGGGGAAGATTCAGCAATCTTTACGATGAAAAGCACACAAAAGTGAAAACCATCACTGTCAAACCCTCCCAACGACTCAGCCTGCAATCTCATGCCCGACGAAGTGAAACCTGGACGGTGGTTCAAGGACAAGCCACAGTTCAAGTTGATGAAAAAATCTTCACACTTGATGTGGGTCAGTCAGTTTCCATCCCAGTCGGTGCAAAGCATCGGTTGTCCAACGAGACATCAGAACCTCTTGAAATTATCGAAGTCCAAACTGGAAGTTATTTTGGAGAAGACGATATCGTACGCTACGAAGATGACTACAACCGAAGCTGAGATCTCAGATTATTCTTCGGGCCAGAGTGAAGTCCCCCAATGCTCAAAGTCGCCAGGCACAAGTAGCAACTCAAGCTCCCTTTCCCAGTCAAGAATCCTCAATACAAAACCCACGCAATTGCTGGAATTATCATCAAGAGAGTAGACGCGTAAATTGAAGAAACGCTTGAAAACAAGTAGTACATTACTCCAGTCCCGATAATTCAAGGACTGCAATTCTTTTAATCGACAGTAGAAGGCTTCTGAAGGCAGCACAACTCCTGTAGGTGAAATCTTGTTGAAGCGGGTATATTCCGCTGCACAGTGAACCAAAACTCCGGGGCGGTCCAGGTCCACCACCTTACCTTCTGCAGTCAGGAAAGCGACATGATTCCAGTCAGAGCCTGAATACAAGCGAATAAGACCAGGAAGCCAGCCAGGCTGCCTGACCAATACCAGCTCGACTACTGACTCATCGGACCTTGACACGATACTCATCCCAGACTTTTTGAACCTGGCTACGATCACCAGCCTTCTTGAAATACCTATGAGAGCTCAAATAGAACTTTTCAGCCTGATCATTATCTCCACGGCGTGAGGCTTCTCTTGCCATTTGTAAGTAGTGAAAAGCCATCCTGTCCCATTTTCCTGTACTTTCTCCTTCTTGACCAACCTCATCCAATACTCGAAACCTTCGAAAAATAACATCCAGGAACAAAAGAAACAGAGCAATTCCCACCAGAATCCCCGACAAGGAGTGAGTGATTTTCTTATCCTGAACCCTAAACTTCTCAAAGAAATCCAAACTCAAACTGCTGGAATCATAAACAATTTTCCGAGCCTTCTTCATCAGCTCAAAAAAGTCTTCATTTGGAGAAGAAAAGGAACTCTCCAAATCAAATGCTATCTGTACAGGAATTTGCTTCACCCAGTTTCCTTTTTCATTTTTTCCTGGGACTACCACCTCTACTGATTTATCTCCAGCTGTCTTCACAATAAGTTGAGTTCTGTAATCCCCTTCCCCTAAATTCTTCAAGATTCGGGATTCCAGTAGCCGCCCGTCGCCTCGAACCCTGACTTCTGGCTCCAGTGTATCTATTGGTATTCCATCCTGAGTCAATGCCGAAAGCAACACTGTAACTTGATTACCATCGACAAACACTCGGGTCTGATAAGGCTCATAATCATGGTGCTGAATTTTCGCCATCACCCTGTGGAAAGTTTCCTTAAAAGCAGAATCTGCCAACCATTCCTTACTCCATCTCCCTTCCACATCACTCGTCCAGGCAAAGCTATGACCCATTCCATATTGCCAAACTGCCAAAAGAGGATCCCCTCTATCAGAAGTCAAAACAACCTCTCCACGATCTTTGGGGGAAGTCGATACGTATCCGAGAATGTCCGGGTATGTCTTTCTTTCAAGAAGGCTCTGACCAGGATTGAGCTCTACTACGCTTCGGTGGAGTACGAGCGGGGGTCCGAAGACTTCGTCAATCGCCTTATCAAAAATCTGACTCAAATTTCCCACATTCGAGCTTCGATAAGCCCTGCCACCCGTCTCTACAGCCATAGACTCCAGTAGCTCATGATTTGCGCTGGCCCCGAAGGCAATGGTATGTAAGCGAATTTTTTCCTCTTGCAAGCGACGGATTTCCAGTGGAACCAAACTCTTGTCAGATGGAGAGCCATCCGAGAGTAAAATAAATTCAATTGTGGAATAACTACTCGATCCCGCTACTACAAATGCTCCGCTTATGGCAGGAGAAAAGCGTGTCCCTCCTCCAGCCTGTATCTCTCGAACACCTTTTTCCATATCCGGGAGAGAATTCTCGCTAACTTTTTGAAGGGGGACAGCAAGTAAAGCCCGGTCATTAAAAGCAACAACACCAACATCTATCCCGATCATCTCTTTGATAACAGAAACCGCGGCATCCTTGGCAACTTCAATTGGAATCTGAGCTTTGGAGGCATTTCTTAAAAATTGAGCCAAAGATTGAGCGTTATGCCAGGTTGATTGATCTTCACTTAGCATGGAACCTGAAGCATCAATGAGTAACATCACAGCTAAAGATTTTTTAAAGCTTCTGGGAGGCATATACAGTGGAAGGATCTCTTCTACTTCTGTTCGGTGATATCCCCCAGGCCCAAAGCTGCTCAATCCACCAAACATACCGAAACCTCCTCCACGACTGACATATCCTGCCAGCGACTGCACAACCTCCGGTTTAATATCCTTGTAGGGAATATCGTTGATCAGGACAGCTCCGAAGGAAGAAAGCATCGAAGGATTTAACTGATCGGGAGTAATTTTCCTGACTTTATAGCTTAAATCCTCCAAAAGGCCTTCCAATGATGCACCCTTCTGATCAGAAGAGATCAACAAGACCGCTTTCGACTGGTAGACTTTCACCTCTCTGACGGCTTGGTTACTTCCCGAAACATGATCTTCAAAGTCTGGTTCAAGCAATAGCCGATAGCGTATCACTTCTACTTCTTCGCTCTGATCTTCATATTCAATGTAATTCTTGCCTGGAAGAAAGTCCGCAAACTCATCTTTGATCAACTCATCATTTCTATACCAGAGACAACGAACCCTTCCTTGAACCTCGCTATGAAGCAATGCCTGAACTTTGAACTTACGATTGGTCAAGACCTTGGTTGGCGCATAAAAGTCCTGAATCCTTAGAGGGTCCTTTGTTGCCGTCTGCTGGGGAACAACATAGACCTCATCTTGGGACAGAAGTGAGAGTTGGGATGCGCTCGCGTTGGTTTCATTGCCATCAGTAAACAAGAGAAAAACCGGATATTCTGAAGCACCGAGATAAGACTTCATTTCTTCTAACTGCCGAACGAGCGGAGATTGGGTGGCTTCGGTCCCCATCAAGACCTCATTAGCCATAGAAAAGTCTCTGGCCAACTTTGATTGGTTGGCAATCACAAAGTAGCTAACCTGACCGGCGTACTTCAATTCCGCCTCTCGAAGTACATTTTCCGCGGATCTGAGGCTCTTGAATAAAGCGTCTCTCTCCAAACTTTTGCTACCATCAATACCCACAAAAAATCGGGGTTTGTGTGATACACCTGAGCTTTGAATAGCCGGCTCCATAAGAGAAATCACAAGCGTGATTACAATCATGGAGCGTAAGAAAGTAAGAGCTAGATAGCTTTTAGCTTTCTTGCTTCCCAGACCTTTTGAGGCGGTCGCAAAAACAAGTGCTACCAAGAGCAAGAGTGGCCAGAATTGAATCGAAAGGAACTTAAACTCCACTTCACATTCTCCTGCTAAAAAGCCACCATTCAAAACACACAAAGAAAACTACAAGTAGCAGAATATAAGTGGTCAGCTCTTTGCGTCTGGGTTTCATTTTCTGGTCTTTAAAATTTCTCAACAACTCCTGAGAATCTGATCCTGGAGAGAGACGGGACTCAGAGGTTGAAATGTGAAAAAACTTCTCTTCCCCGTCTATATCATATAACCCTGGTTCACTCGGCTGATTAGCATCTGATTTAATCTCTTGACTCATTTTGCTCGACAAGCTGTCAGTATAGATCCTTACCAAATTCTCAATGAGGATCAAATTATCCAGAGCTTCCAAACTCTGTGAACTCAGATTCAAGTTCAATCTGTAGCAATTTTGCATTTTTCCATGTTGTTCAAGAAGCGGGACTATAGTCTTTCTGTCGCCTATCAATACACTTGCCAAGATCCCCTTCCATTGCTCCCCTGACTGCACAAATCCTTGATTCACTGGTCGCAATTTACCTACCTGAAGGTAGCGTATTGTTCTGTGCGTAGGCAGGATTGCGTAACTGTGAAGAACCTTCTGATTCAAACTTTGGAGTGAAGGGGCTGCTGAGATTACAAGTGAGTTCACTACCACTTCAGTCAAATTTGATTCCAGGAAAACCCTTAAATCGGCTTCTTCCATTTTTTCAACCAAATCGAGCCTGGACTCCATCATAAAGTACTGGATCAGCATATCGGCACTACTACTCAGGGAAGGGTCGAGCCAAACCTTGGGTTTAGAAGTTTTCTGGGGTAAAATCCAAAGATTGTCTGCGGCCAAGTCATCTTTCAATGGACTCAGCAAACTTAATTCAAGAGTGCTTCCAGTCCTGATTGGCAGTAATAACTCTTCCTCATCGCCGGAAAAAATCACCCTGGTAGTGAAATGCAACGTCCCTTGACTCTGAATCCTCAGAGTTCCCTCTGAAATCGAACCGGTTCGTGCGATCTTAACTCTGACCTTTTCCTCCTTTCCAAAACTCTCACGACGCACATCCCGAAAGTATAAATTTCTGGCTGACTTCGCTAGCTGGATCACTTGAACACCGAGGTTTGACAATGTCAATGAAGTGCTAACGGGAAGCGCATCGGAAAAGAGAATCACACTGCTTCCGCGGGCAATTCTCTCTTTGCATAAGGGAACCAGTAAACTGCTGTCACTATTTTTATAATTTGTTTCCCTTATCTGATGGAGCTGCCCTGCAAGAGAGTGAAAATTGCTAAAGCTCTGGATGGCCTCATCCCAGGTAATGATCTCGCTTACCCTGCTATCAATGGAACGATCCAGATCCATTATCTCACGTTTCGCCAACTCCAAAGCCGAGATTGAGTCCACAACTTGCTGCATGGAAGCAGAAGTATCCAGAATAACAATGATCTCTGATGCTTGACTTTTGGTTTCCCAATAAGGTTTGGACAAAAGCAGAAACAGTAAAAAGAATATGAGTAGCTGGAGCCAGAAAAATGCATTCTTTCGAAAAGTCTCAAACCAGCCCTTGCTGTTTTGCTTCTGGAGCACCTGATCCCAAAGGAAGTGGGAGGCAACTTTAACTTCTTTAGGTTTGCTCTTAAAGAAGTAGATTGCCAAAAAGACCGGCAACCATGCGAAGAACAGTAAACCTAACAAGCTGGAAAAACCAAGCATTGCTCAACTTCTTCTTAGAATGTCGACGACAAAGTCACGACTAGACTGGTCGGAAACCGCAAAAAACGGTTTACAGCGGTATTTGTTGGCAGTTACTAAAAAGTTGTTCTTATGCTGTTCTACAGTTTCTTGATACATCGTCAGATACTCATTGCTCAAGTCCAGCTCCATCCATTCAGAAGTTTCCAAATCCTGCAACTTGCAGTGCCCATGAAAAGGGGGATCAACCTCATCGGGCGACAAAACGAGCACAGGGACTACCTCATGTCCATAAAAACTCAACTTTTTAAAAACGTACTCCATTTCGGACTGATCTACAAAGAAGTCGCTAATCAAAAATAGCATTCCCTTGCGCTTTTCATATCTCAAAAATTGATCGATTGCCCCCCTGAGGTTGCTATGACCGGAAGGTTTCATCGATTGCAGAAACTGCGACAGCTTTGGGTAAAAACCGGGCTGATTTCCTCTTGGTGCACCGGTGAAGATTTTATCCAGTATTGGATAATAGTAGACGCTGTCCTTATTGTGTAAAGCCAGATAAGTGATCGTTGCAATCAACTCCATGGAGAAATTCCATTTACTTGGTGATCCATAGGCTAAAGAACTGGAGGTGTCCCATAGAAAGAAGACATTCAAGTTCTCTTCATTGTGGAAGAGCTTGATATAATATCGATCAAGCCTTCCCCATAGATTCCAGTCTATGAATCGAATATCATCTCCGGGGTTGTATTCCCTAAAGTCCTTGAATTCGACCGAGCTCCCTTTCCTTTTCGTCTTACGCTCCCCGACCCTCTGACCGGCAAATTTCTTGTCCGAAATCAACTTCAGATGTTTTAAACCTTTCACAAACTCGGGACTTTGCAAATCAAGCATTCTACTTCACTTCCCTACGCCTGTTTTGCTGAGCTTCAAACAACTTCCTGAGTCTCTCCTTATAGCTCTTGGGTATCCTCGGGTTTGCCATGTAAGCCTCCAAAGAGTCCTTTCTCTTTTTGTACACACTATTTTGAATGTCTCGATTGTCATTCAGGTATTTCTTGTCTATTGCCTGGGAGTCCATGACTAGTTCTCCACCTGCCTTTGCGTCAAACTTGAAATCCTTATCTGATTTCGACTTATCTTTGGTTGAATCTCCTTTTCTCTTCATCTCCTGCTGCTTTTTCGCATTGTTTTGATCAGAACTGGCTCCACCCTTTGACTGAGACCCTTTATCTCCCATCTTACTTGCCTGACTACCCTCATTTGTCGAACCACCTCCACCTTTGTCTCCAGCCTGGCCTTTTTGAGTCTTCAACTTTCCATCTGGCGAATCACCCTTTTTGCCATCCTCTCCATTCGCACCATCCATCCCGGCCCCATCCTTCGACTGATTGTCCCCCGATTGACCTTGGTCTGCTTTTCCAACCTGCTCGTCCTGTTTACCAGATTCTTGACCCTGACTTCCTGATTTACCAGGTTGAGACTTTTGAGATTGATCTCCTGGATTTTTACCAGTGTTCATTTGTTGAGACTGACTTTGTTGATTTTTTGAGTCTTGCTTGCCATTCGATTCATCAGACTTAGAATCCTTTTTACTATCTCCCGGAGATTGCTTACCACCTTCTTGAGTAGCCTTCTCCCCACTCTTTTCCTTTGCACTTCTTTTCGATTCTGATTGACCTGACTTCGAACCATCTTGATTGTTTCCATCCCTGGATTGTTTTAAATCAGACTTCCCCTTCTCTTCTCCGGAATCAGCCTTCTTTGAATTCTCTTGACCAGACTGCGAGCTCTTTTGACCGGAATCATCGGATTGATTCTGGCCTTCCTCACTCCCTTGCTTGCTCTGAGACTGGTCTCCACCTTCATTCGAGTCACCTTTGGAGTCATCGGAGGTACTTTTACCATCCTGTCCCTGAGAATTGTTTTGAGAGTTACCTTGACTTGATGAGTTAGAGTTTCCTTTAGTCCCAGAGCCACCTGATCCCTGGAAGTTCAGAAGCAAAAGAAGAACCAGAAAGATTGCGATCAATCCAGCAGCAATTCCCATGAATTGCTTCAATTTTTTTTCAATCTGTAATGCCTCAAATTCGGATCCAATTCTTTGAAAAGATTTGTGTCCCTGAGCGTAGAGCAACTCAATCACCTGACTTTCGGAAACTCGCTCTGTCTCATACAAAGTCCTGAAGAAATCTTCTGATCCATTGACCCTCTCGTCTAGATACCTTGCTGTGGTCGAAAGATCATCTTTGTGCCATTTGTAGTAAAGATAGAAACTTAAAAAACCACCAAACCCTACGAACAGAAATACTGGTACAGAGTATTCATAACCACTCAAGAGAAGCACTGGTGGCACCAAAAGCATACAGCAGAAACTCTTAACATAGGCCAGGAGAACCTCCATAACTCTCTGCTTCTGAATGTACTCAAACCGGCTCTTCACAAATCTTCGCTTTCGAACAGTTTGAAACAGTATTCCCTCTGAAACTATAGATACTTCTCAACTCCTCATCCAGGCTCGTTTCGCGGAAATCTTTAAACTTTCTGAAGGCTCTTTCCTGCATCGCCTCCAGCTGGACTACCCCCTTGCGCAGATCAAGCAATAGTGATGCTAAAGCCTCAGGACAATTCTCTTCCGTATAAAAGCAAGCCGAACCAAAAACTCTATCCAGACCAGCATGCCTTGTTGTAACCACTGGCATTCCTGCACTTAGAGCTTCCAAAATAGAAGTGGGTACTCCTTCACTATCCCCATCTTCTGCAGTCCTGGATGGATGGAGGAAAAGGTCTGCGTTTTGATAAAGTTCAACAATGTCCTCCAAGTCTTTAAGATGACCTCGAAACTGAACTCTATCCTGTAAATCAAGTTGTTTACTCAAACTAACCAGATCTGAATATTCCGGCCCCTCTCCTACAATCAGAAGCTCGAAGCTCTCTCCTTTCTTCGCCAGCAGGGCAAGAGCTTCCAGAACCATTCGATGGTTTTTTTTGGGTCGTAAAGAACTTATCATCAACAGCCTCTGCAAACTACTGACTCTCTTCTTTCGAAAAGGTAGTCCCCCAATCCCCGGGTGATATACTTTTATCTTGCTCTCTGAAATACCTAACTCTCCCAAAGCATCAGCCATGGCCGCACTGTAGACCAGAAACTGCGAACAGTAAAAACCAAGGAATTTAATAAAAAGTTTGTTTAATCCAAAATTCTTGTTTGGAAACCTAAAAACGTCGTGTCCATACCCACTCACAACCAGGGGGGTTTTGTAGATGGCTGAAAGAGGAATCATCAACAGAGCATTGGTCAGGAAGTGTGCATGGATACAACTCCATTTGTCAGACTGAAAGCCAAAAAGTAGTTTCAAGTACCCTGACCAGCCAAGAACCAGAGTTGCCATTGAAGTCTCCCTCTGATCCTTGTTTCTGCGTATAACGAAGAACTTACCGACATCAGTGGATTGTTTGTCCAGCTGACTTTGGATAAAAGATTCGCAAGGACCCAAACTTCCATACTTGAAGTGAAATATCTTAAACTCTGAGTAATTGTTTTCCATAAACCAAAAGCATTCGACTCCAAAACCACAGTACTGACATTGCAAAGTGACTCCGTCCCAAACTTTGTTTGGACAGGAACAATCTCAGCGAGTTCCATCGAACCAGAACAGACTTGAGAGTCAGTTGCCCTAACGCGTTGGAACTTCCCCCTTCCAGATGTCTTGCTACTGAAGTTGAGCATACACCGATTTGATGGCCCATAGATTTCAACCTCAATGACCAGTCAATATCTTCATGATACAAGAAAAAATCTTCATCAAAAAGTACGGGGGAACGCTTAAAACGAGCCAAATCCACACCAAAGAGTGCCCCACAAACAAAATCTGTTGGATGAACCCCAGAGTCCATGAGTTCAAGCGCTCGATGCCTTTCAGGCGAAAAACTGCAATGAAAATGAGGCAGTAGAACATTACTGGCTTGCTTCACTTTATCATCTGGTCCAGTCAAAATAGATTGTAGTACCGTATTCTGGGTTGTATCCAAGGCATTGACCAGCTCACTGATACAATAGTTATTCAATTTCAGGTCTGAGTTCATTCCGAGAAAAAAATCGTACTTTCCGCTGATGGCTTGCTGAATAAGAAAATTCATGCCAGAGGCGTATCCCGGGTTCTTTGGGTTGTGAACAGTATTCTCCCAATGACTCTCAAAATCTTCCCGCTCATTATGATCAAGAACACAAATCACAAGGTCAGAGCAACCAATTTGCCCTTCTATAGAAGTCAGTAAAGTCTTGAGTTGCGCATAGTTTCCATAATGCAAAACACCTACAAAAGTCCTTCTTTTGCATGGTTCTTTGATTAAATTTGTCAATTCTTCCATCAGTTTGCCTCTTGAGAGGATACTAGCAATGACCTGTCAACTCTAGTTTCAGCAAGTTTCCCATACAAAAAATTCAAAAAACGTTAAACATTTATTCTGGTTGCCCGATACCTTTTTTGAATCAACGAAGGGAGTAGCTGGTGAAGACAAAATTAAAAATCACCAAGAAGCAAGAGAAAAAGGAAATGCCCAAGAGCAAAGTCCTGGTGCCTGCCCTTCACGAGAGTCACAAAATCAGAAAGCATACTGATTTCATGAGAAGAGAAATCTATAACTAGTTCTATTGGAGGAATTGCATGCCGTCACCAATTCGGTTACTAACTACAAAAGAGTTAATGGATAAGTTAAAGGTGAAACGCAATACCATTTATCAATTGCGTAAAGAAGCCAATCTACCAACCATCAAATTAGGGCGTACAATTCGCTTTGACGAGGCAGAAATTGATCGCTGGCTCAAAGACCATCAAACAATGCAGGGATTCGATGATGACTTCGCAGATGAAGAGGCCGTCTAGGATTTCGAAGTGGATTTTCTCACGAAAATGACTCCAATAGAATTTGGTTTGATACCAGTGGCATGCAGCGTCCTCTCTGCGCTACTTGCTGGAGTATCATTAGAGGCCTGGAAGAGCACCAGTGAAAACCAGTTTTTCCGGACTCACCGCAACTGTAGATTACCAAAGCGGCACTCGAGCTAGCTTTACTTATATTGTGCGAGTCGCGACCGATCTGGTTGCGACTCTTTTTTTTTGCATCCATTCATTGAAACTGCCATAATACCGTCCTTGGTCTGGAGGTAAGGATGTCTGAGTTCAAAAAAACCGTATTGTGTATAGGAGCTGGCTACGTCGGTGGACCTACTATGGCCGTGATGGCGCACAAGTGCACCAACTACAAATTCCATGTGGTCGACATCAATCCCAAAAGAATCGATGCCTGGAACAGCTCCGACCTACCAATCTATGAACCGGGACTTGATGAACTTGTCTTTGAAAGAAGAAACAAAAATCTGTTTTTTACAACGGAAGTTGCCCAAGGGATTGCCGAAGCGGACATTATCTTTGTCAGTGTAAATACCCCAACCAAGACATACGGCCATGGGGCAGGAATCGCAGCAGATTTACAATACTGGGAAAAAACTGCACGACAGATTGCGGAGGTCTCCACTTCCGACAAAATTGTCGTTGAAAAAAGCACCCTACCTGTCCGCACTGCGGAAGCAATGTCCAAGATCTTGAAAGCCAACTCCAGAGGACTTAATTTTGAAGTGGTTTCCAACCCTGAATTCCTGGCTGAAGGAACTGGAATTGAAGATTTACTAACGCCTGACCGGGTCTTGATTGGAGCTGATGAGTCTCCTTCCGGACAAAGGGCATGTCAGGAAATTGCAGATATCTACAGCCACTGGGTAAAACCTGAGCGAATTTTGACAACAAATGTTTGGAGTAGTGAACTCTCAAAATTAGTAGCAAACGCCTTTCTGGCACAAAGAGTCTCTTCGATCAACTCAATCTCTGCACTTTGTGAAGCCACCGAGGCTGATGTGAATGAAGTTGCACATGCGATTGGAACTGACAGCAGAATTGGCCCCAAGTTTCTCAAGGCCTCTGTCGGTTTTGGAGGTTCTTGCTTCCAAAAAGATATTTTAAATCTGGTTTATATTGCTCGCTCTTATGGTCTGGAAGAAGTCGCCGACTATTGGGAGCAGGTCATTTCAGTCAATGAGTGGCAAAAATCCAGATTCGTGAGAAAGATGATCTCGAGTATGTTTAATACTCTCGCAGGCAAGCGGATAGTATTGTTTGGTTTTGCATTCAAAGCTAACACAGGTGACACCAGGGAGAGCCCTGCAATTGAAGTTACAAAACAGCTCTTGGAAGAGCGAGCTTCTGTAGTTATCACCGACCCAAAAGCTATAGAGAATGCAAAAATTGATTTGGTTGAATACCTTGACCAGATTGAGTTTGAAGAAGACCCTTACAAGGCCGCCGAAGGAGCCCATGCAATCGGTGTAATGACCGAGTGGGACCTATACAAGGAACTCGATTATCAAAGGATTTACGAGTCCATGCAAAAACCTGCTTGTCTGTTTGATGGTCGTAACGTTCTCGATCATAGCGCCTTGCACGAGTTGGGATTCCATGTGTTCCCAATTGGAAAAAGCCCCTTGGTACATCACTAAAATCGCAGCCCACCTCAAATAGGGCGTTGTTCTACGCTTCTCACTGAAAGTCGCAGCTACGTTTGTAGGTTCAGGTTTTCATTGATTTCGAACGTCCAAGTAAGTTCCCAAGTCTGTACCCGGTTTAGGTCGAAACTTCCAGGCCCAGAGCCACCTTATTGTAATCCAGCGAGGACCTCATAAGGAAGTTGGATAGTCCGTTTCACAATAAACGCACTACTCCTCCTTCAGGCATCATCCTCGGGACTAGCCTTAGACGTCCAGCTAGCAACTCCCCTTCATGCATCACCATCAGGAGTTACCCTTGCCGTCCGGCTAATGCTTCCCCTTACCGGGCGCATAGAGGACTTTCACCTCCAAGTAGGTGTGCCCTGCCGGGCACACATATACAAAAAACCCCGAGAGCGAACTCCCGGGGTTTTAGTATTTTACTGTTTTTGGTATTTACAGATAGCCTTTGGTGATTTCGTCCAGGTAAAGCATTCCCTCTACCGGCCTCACATTGTCTTCTCGCAATGCTTCCATCGCCATATCAGAAATGATTTTGATGTGGGCGTATTCTTTAACCATCTCTACCTGTTGAGCCTGGTCCTGACGATCTCCCACAACCAAACCAATAGCTGCGCCTCCACCGATCATTGCTGCTGTAACCCATCCAACTGGATTCCAGAAGTTAACTGCTGCGATGGCTGCCAATGTACCCAGTCCAGCTCCAGCAACACCTATTCCAATGGTGTAGTTCCAGCGACGATCAATCTTGTCCTTCACATCGCCCCAGAAGTCTCTGGCTTCACTCACAGTGTCCATGAACTGTTCCTGGTCACGCATGTCCGCTCGCATTTCCGCAAGCAGGCCTACAAAGTTCAACCACTGATTTCTGATTCCTTCTGCCTTGGTAATCATCCTTCCAGAGCGAGAGTTCAATCTTGAAAATTGAGGCTTGGCTCCTTCTCCGCGATCATAAAAATCAAAATCCCTCTTATCTACGTCAATTCCCAATTGCTGCAAGGCCTGAGTATATCTCAGCCCACGGAAACTACCATCGCGAGTACTGAGTAACGCTGGCTGGATTTGCTCCACTACTGCAGACATCCCAATCAGAGCAATCATTCGCTTTCTCAAAAGTGAGAAGTCTACACTTCGATACAAATCAACATTGTGCTTGTAGGAAGAACCGTACACCTGTCGCAGTCTTCCGAGCAACTGAGAAGCGACACTGTTTTCACTGGTGAAACTTGTCAGTTGATACATCTTTCTTGTGGCTTCCTTCTTATGGGTAGACCACATACTGTTCCAGGTCCCTTCAACAATACCCTCTTCACGCTCTGCCCAGCCCTCTTTCACTGTATCCGCTACATCACGAATCAACTTCAAAACTTCGCTGTTCATGTCGCGGATTTCTCTGCGAAGCTCCACGGAAGCAAGAGCACTGCTTCGAGTATCTCGTACTGTGCTGTCATCACTACCACGATCCACTCTGTAACGATCCGTACTCGTAAGTGATCTTGTGTTTGTTCTCTGGTAAGCCTGAACTGCTGGGTACGCTTCATCAACAGCCGCTTTGAACCTTCTGAATTGTCTCTTGGTTCTGTGATCATCGGCACCATAATCAGAGGTATAAGTCTTCAAGCGATGAAACTCTTCAGCTGCCTTTTTAACCTTTTCCCGAACACTTGTAGGTAAGCTGTTCATTTGTAGAGAGGCATTTGAGACAACTTCTACCTGCTCTTTGAACTCACCTCTGAAATTAAGGCTGGCTCCATCTGCGCTCGTAACCACCATATTGGAAGTCATATCTGCTGAGGACGAATCACTAGCCTCATGAAACTTGGTTAAAGCAAGTTTGAATTGATCAGATGTTGGTCCATGTAGCTTCGCTGCAATCAATACTTCGGTAAACGCCTTGCGAGCATGTTCATTCTCATCAGCATAGACTGCATACTTAATCATTTGCTTCTTCAAATCAGGATCTGAAAAGTCCTTGATTACATCGAGAGTGGCGTCCATCAATCCTTTTTGCTGAAGGCCCATCATGGTCAACATTGCCACTTTATAAGGAATAAAAATGTGATCCCCTGCCAGAAGACTTGCCGGGTTGATCGCAGTGTTGCCCATATTGAACTGTAGAAGTTCTACGTAGATGTCCTGATTGAAGTCTCCATAAATTTTTTCGGACAACTTCTCGGCAACATCCCGCATACTCTTTTCATCTTCGACTTTGTAGAGAGTTTTGCCTTTTTCAGCATTTGGATTTGCTTTACCCCAGTTTGGATTCTCCAATCCACCCTGCTGCTCTCCTGTTGACCAACCGAGGTCTCCATTGGCGTAAGCATCACCTCTTGCTCCACGAACAGCATCGGAATTGTAGGAGAGGTCTCTGGTCATTCGCACTTGCTTTTGAGTGTAAGAAGCAGCAAGCCTTTTATACTCTCGTCTCTTGCGAAACAATCTCTCACGTTCCACAAGCAAAGGCCTTCTGGTTGATTCACGATCATATCTTGCCAATGCCTGGTCAATCCTGTGGATTTGCTCATCCAATTCAGCAATGCTTCCCAGTACATTTGCCTGAGCACCCGCTAATTGTTCTTTGTCCTGCAAAACCTTCTCGTCATAGGCTTTATCCTTGGGGTCCTGAGTGTAATAGTCAGACTCAACGATGATGTCATCATGATAAGCGCTGTGAGAAGTGGTCCCTAAAACCGCTACACTCAATACGGTGGCTACTGTTAATTTTGCTGATCGAATCCATGTGCTGTTCATAATTCCTCCGTGCCTGAAATACAAATAGGCCGAATGACTTCAAAAGTACTACGGATTGATACAGGAAAAAGTTTCAATCAGATTACTTCACAGAGAAACAAGCTTGATTGTTGAACTGTAGTTTTTGTCGATACTTCCACAGTTGATCGGAGGGGAGTTATTCCAGATTCCCGAATTCAGCCACATTAACAAAGAAAATTTCCTAAGATATCCTGATGATCTTATCCGTCTACTTGCTAAATCAGACTATTTACGAAGTTACTGATTCATCTTGTGGAGGAGCCCGAATCCCGGCTCCACAATTTCAAGCTACTAAACTAATTATGGAACCCATCTCTGAATTGAACTTCTTAAGCACCTATAGACAATTTAGAAACATTCTTTGATCGCTTAAAAAGCGCTGCGGCCAAGAAGAAAAAAGCTGTCAAGCCAATTGCAGCCAAAATAGCTGGAAAGGGATTCTGCACCGAACTGACCGACCCTGCATAACACGCTATTGCGACATAGGGAATGCTACTTAGAAGCCAAAAACAGAGAAACTTCAGGAAATTCATTCCACTCAATCCAGCCAGACACGCAGAGATTTCAGGCAATACAGGAGCAGCCCGGGAAACAATAATGATCAATGGACCATGCTTCCTGAATGTTCCGATGGCGTCTTCTCTTTCTTTGGGGTCAGTAATCAAGACAGCCAGAAGCCCTGCCCCATATCTTCTGCTGAAGAGATAGCCACAAACTCCAGCCAAAACAATTCCGGTAATTGCAGAAACGGACCCAATAACTGGACCGAGAAAGAAACCTGCCAGAATCATGACTGTCAGTGACGGAACTGCGATGAAGAGATCTACGAACAAAAGCAAAGACACTATGAACGCCACGTAAACCGGACTGGCCTCCTGGGCGACCTTCATATAGGTTTCTATCTTTTCAACACTCATCAGGCCTGTTGCGTTGAATAGAATGAGAAGTGCCGTAAAGAAGAGGAATAGCACGAAAACTATTTTGACTAATGATTTCATAAGGTAAGTGTATCGAGAATCGAGAGGAATTGCCTGCAGGTACCAATTCTGTACAAATTTCTACTTCAGTTCAGAATCCATGGTAGCCAGTACCTGTCAGACCAATATCGAAGCCCAGATTTCTTTGAGCTCTCCCTTTTTCTTGCGCCCTCGCTACTTCAAAATTTAATTTGGAAATCCCTTAACTTCTAAGGTGTCACTCTATAAAACCTGGTCGAAAATCCAACACAATCCAACTAAGCAAACATAGCAGTTTTTACTTGCTCCAAGTTTTAATTTAATTGGCCTACCACCATATTTTTAAACCCACTTTTTTATTGAAATTTGATTTATTTACCCACACAATTACCTAAGGTACAGAGCAAGCCTCCCCCCTCCACCGGGAAAGCACAAAAGTGTTGCTCAATTTAAAGCTGACATACCTTTAATTTTTTTCATCGCAGCAGGACGGAATGCATGATCTGAAAATTGGAGGAACAATGAGCATTTCAGCACCCATTCATGAACTAAAATCAAAGGCTAAGTCGCGTAAAAAGCAACACAACCTGAGTCTGTGCAAAGCGCAAAACCAGATAGCTCGGATAGAAGGCTACCAGAATTGGCCTCATCTAGTGAGCTCCAACTCCAAACCCATTGAAACAATGAAACAAGTGTTTGATTTTTTTCAACCTGGAGATTTGATACTGTTGGCAGCTATTCCTAAGATACACAAGACCCGTGTTGCTTGCAGATTTCTCAAGCACTTTCACCGGGCAAATGAAACTTCATTCTATTTTAGTCTGTGTGAAACCAGAGCCACAGTTTCCAAAAGGCTCTCAGAAATCTTCAATCTGGAAGAGGGTCCTGCTGTCAATATCTTTGATGAAGAAGATATGAATGACGAGCGCATCATTCACTTGGTCTCAAAATGCGCAAATTCCCTCGAAGGTTCTTTCTGTGTAGTTGACTATCTTCAACTCCTAGATCAAAAGCGATCAAATCCAGACCTGGCAAGTCAGATACGTACTTTGGGGCGGTTTACCAAAGAGAATCAATGTTATTTTCTCTTCACCTCCCAGTTAAACCGGAACTGCCAAAACTCGGGCAAGACTCCTGAGTGGAAAGATATCAGACTCCCTAACCCTATTGATTCTAGAGCTTTCAATAAGATTTTATTTTACACACTGTAGAAAACAAAAGAGTATTGCACTCCTCCAGACCAAGGCATTTTTCCATCGAGTTTTGCGAGGATTTCTAATCTCCTGGAACATTCTGCAATTGCAATCACTTTTGACAATACGATGTTCAAGCGACAAGGCGAACTGGAGAGTATTCGGTTCGTCTGTTACTCCCATTCCTTTTTCATGTAGTCCAATCAAAATAGAAACCAGCATCCAGCGCAAATCGCGAAGCCACATTTGTAAGACGAAACCCCCTTAGCTCTACACGAAGTCCCAACAAAAAAGAAACCAGCCATTAGCGCAATCCAGCGAAGCGAGGATTGCAAGAAGAACTCCCGTCTACCCTACACGTAGTCCCATCAAAAAGAAGAAACCTGCAACTAGCGGAAATCGCGAAGCTGT
>Ga0181583_10000214_pt1 | contig 38543 bp, 38 predicted proteins | sample 071ome_31_FD_132461 | JGI IMG/M metagenome (GOLD analysis project Ga0181583, IMG submission 132461) | Coastal salt marsh microbial communities from the Groves Creek Marsh, Skidaway Island, Georgia - 071405CT metaG (megahit assembly) | ecosystem: Environmental > Aquatic > Marine > Intertidal... | reverse complement strand
GTATTGATCGATACCGCGGATATCCGCCAGATCCGGCCGGATGATGTGCGCCGCAACATCGGTGTGGTGATGCAGAACCCGGTCCTGTTCTCCGGCTCGATTCGCGACAACATCATGATGGGTAACCCCGATGCCAGTGATGCCGACCTTCTCGAAGCGGCCAAACAGTCGGGGGTCGAGGCTTTTGTGGCGATGCTGCCTGGCGGTTTTGACTTCCCGCTGTCCGAGCGTGGCCGCGAATTGTCCGTCGGGATGCGCCAGTCGGTTGCCATCGCGCGGGCACTGATCGGCAAACCGAATATCCTGCTGATGGATGAACCGACGGCACCGCTCGATGCGCAAGCCGAGGCGGCGATGGTCGCCAGCCTCGATACCGCCACCAGAGGGCTGACGACGATCTTCATCACGCATCGCGGTGCCATGCTGCAGTTGGCGGACAAGGTGCTGGCCGTCGAGAACGGCCGGATCGCCGCCTTTGGGCCACGTGACGAGGTGATGAAACCGGCGCCTGTCGATGTCGCCCAGACCCGTGCCTGATCGTCGGTAAGTCAGACCACTACATCGGGCCGGTAAATCAATGCCGGTAAACAAAGCCGGCAAAACAAAGCCGGCAAAACAAAGCTGAAAGGAGCCGTAAGTGAAGGTTCTTCTGTCCATTCTCCTGTTTCCCTTCCGCATTGTCTGGTGGGTCATCAGCCTGATCCTGACCCCCTTCAAATGGCTGTTCAACAAGCTGTTCGGAGCGCCGCCGCCACTGATGCTCGGCGGTGCGCCGATCGACCATTCGGCGCCGGAACTGCTGCCTGACAAGGCCGGGGTCAAGGGGCAGGTGCTCTATGTCCTGATTTCGGTCTTTTTCATCGTCGCCGTGGTCTGGGCAATCAATGCCGAGATCGACGAGCAGGTCCGCGCCGAGGGCATGGTCTTCACCCCGTCGGAGGTGCAGCATGTGCAGAGCCGTCTTCCTGGCTCGGTCGTGCTGATCAATGCCAAACTGGGCCGGGAGGTCGAGAAGGGCGAGGTTCTGTACCGGCTGGAGGATGAGGATGTCACCGCCAACTTCGCCGACAATGAAATCGCGCTGAACGCCGCGCGGGCGGCCGAATTGCGGCTGACGGCCGAGGCTGAAGGCGCCACGCGGCTTGTCTTCCCGGGCGACCTTGTCGCCGCCGCCGCCGAGATGGTCGAAAAGGAGGCCTCGTTGTTCACGACGCGTGCCGACGCGCTGGCCAAACGGGTGTCGGTGCTTCGTGACAATATTGCCACCTTGCAGAAAACCATCATCGAGAAGGAGGCCGAGGAGCGTATCTCGCTGCAAAAGGCGGCGCTTGTCGCCGAGGAAATCGCCTTGCTGCAGCCACTTGTCGAGGCCGGCCATGAACCGCGCGCCGCGCTGCTGGCGGCACGCGCGCGCCACCAGCAGGAAACCGGCGCCGCAGAGCTGGCACGGCTTGCCGCCGATGCGAGGCGGGCCGACCTGACCAGCAAGCGACGCGAGATCGAGTCCGCCTTTGCCAAGTTCCGCGCCGCCGCCGCCGAGGCGCTTGTCGAGGAACAGACCAAGGCGGCGAAGCTGCTGGCGCGGCAGGATGCGCTTCGCGGCAAGGTGCGTCATGCGGATGTCCGCGCGCCGCTGCGCGGCACCGTGTCGGCGGTGCATGTGAAAACGGTCGGCGCTGTCGTCCAGGCCGGCACCATGCTGGCCGAGATCGTGCCGGCCGAGGCCCGCTATCTGGTGCGGGCCCAGGTGTTGCCGCAGAATGTAAAGGATGTTCAGCCGGGGCAGGTGGCCCGCATTTCGCTGGCGGCCTATGACCCGTCGCGCTATGGCGTGATCATGGGCGTTGTGCGGCAGGTGGCCGGCAACACCACACAGCCGGAAAATGCCATGCCCTTCTACGAGACCATCATCGCCATTCCCGAGGTGGCGTTCACGAAATCACCGGAACCCCCGGTCATCACCGCCGGCATGCCACTGCAGGTCGATATCCTCGGTGGCAAGCGCACGATCATGAACTACATCATGACCCCGATCCAGAAATCGCTGGCGACGGCGTTCCGTGAAAAATAAGGCAGGGCGGGTGGATTTATTCCATCCAGAACAGCCAGCCATAGGCCAGGATGACTGCCGGCACGGCGGAATAGAGGGTGGCGACAATCGCCACCTTTGGCGCGATGGCGATGGCCGGGAACAGCGCGTCGCCATCATTGCTGAGGGCGTTGCCGATCTGCGCCGACAGCGGGATAATGCCTGACAGATACATGGTTGTGACAAGCACCTGTGGGCCACATCCCGGCAGGAAGCCCAGAAGAATGGCGATCATCGGCGTCAACAGCGCCCAGCCGTCAAATACCGTCTTCAGGTCGAGCCCGAGGAAATAGACCGAAAGCTCGAACACCAGATAGGCGAAAATCACCCATACTGTGACAAAATTGGTATCGGAAATGGTCCGGCGGACCAGACCGGCGCTGGCGGAAAAGGCGGCGTCTCCCTTGATCCCGAACCGTGGGGCAAGGCGCATGCTCATCGCCAGCGTACCGCCGATAACGCCAAGAAGCGTCGCCGGCCGGTCAAATGATTCGGTGGCGAACAGGGCGTCCACATCAACCTGAAAGGCGACAAGACCTGCCAACACCATGCCGGGGATCAGGATCAGCATCCACAGCTGGTCGAGAAGCCTGGTCGAGGCGTCATCATGCTCGGCCTCGATTTTGGCGTCCGGCGTGGTCTGGCTACCGCGCAGGAAGTCACCGCCATGAATGGCATTGATAATCCAGCCGCTGAGCGTGCCAACCGAGAATCCAAGCACGATCATTGACAGGCCGGTAATCGGCTCGCGGGCGATCAGAAGAAAAGCCGCATCACCCATGGTCGCGGTTAGCGCCGCGACAACACCGCCAAAAGACAGCCGTCCGGTGACATATTGCGTGACAACAATAATCGCGCCGCCACACCCCGGCAGGGCGCCAAGCCCGGCCGCCACCGGCACCTGCCAGATGGTGTCGCGCTTCAGCATCGCCGTGGCATCGATTTTCAGGGCGCGTTCCAGCCCGTAGATAATCAGGAAGGTCGCGGCAACAAATGTGCTGACCTGGAGATAGGCATCGGCAATCGAGGCAAAGATGATGTCGAGAAGCTCGCTCTCGGCGTTCAGCATCAGCACTGCGGCAAGCAGGGCGGGTGCCAGGATAAGGGCAAAGCTCATCCCGTTTGATCTGTGTCCGGCAGTTTGGTCGGGTCGCCCGTCGGGGCCCGAAGTCACTTGTCGCTCCATCACCTTTATTTAGCCCCGCCTAACTTTAGTCACAACCCCTAAGTCAGAAAAATTGAATTTATTCTAAAGAAAGGTCGATTGTGGCTGGCGATAGATACGCTGTGACAGGTATTCCTTGCTGCCTTGCGGGGTTCCACCTATTGCGCCGGCTCGGGTAATTCGGCAGATAGGAAGGATGATTCTGCCTGACCAGACATTCACCTATCGGAGTCCGGTGCTGCTCGTCGGCGCGGCGCCGGTGCCGATGCCCCCGCTTTTCACCGAACTGGCGGAGACGCTGCCGATCATCGCGGCGGATGGCGGCGTTCATGCGGTGCTGGAATGGGGCCGGGCGCCCGAGCTGGTGATTGGTGATATGGATTCAAGCGGTGATTTGCCGGCCGATATGAAGTGGCTTCACCTGAGCGGGCAGGACGACACCGATTTCGAGAAATGCCTGAAACGGATCGCCGCGCCGCTGATCATCGGATTCGGGTTTCTGGATGCCCGTCTGGACCATACGCTGGCGGCCATTCACGCGCTGGCGGCGGTGCCGCATAATGCGCCGATCTTGCTGGTTGGTACGAGCGACATGCTGCTGCGGCTGCGTGGTGATATCACCTTTCCGGCGACAGTTGGCGAGCGGGTGTCGATCTGGCCGCTTGGCACGCAGCGGTTCCGGCGCTCCCGTGGTCTTCGCTGGTCGCTTGACGGTCTGGAGATGGCACCGGGTCAGCTTGTCGGCACCTCGAATATCGCCACCGGCGGCGATGTCGAGATTGTCACCGATGGCGGTGCCGGCTATGCGCTGATCCGGCCAGTGGCCGCGGCGGCGTCTTTGTTGCCGGTCATCATGCCGCAGCCCTAGCTGCCAATCAGCGGCGTCGCCAGCCACAGCATGCCGAAAATGGTAATGACCCAGGTACCGGCATTGACCTGTTGACCGCGCCCGGCGAGAAGACAGATCGCTACATGCGCGATGAAGCCGACGGCGATTCCCGCCGCGATCGAGAATGTCAGGGGCATTAGCACCGCCATCAGCATCACCGGCACGGCGGTGACCATGTCGTCCCAGTCGAGCCCGGCAAGCGGTGCCAGAAACCCGGCGGCGACAAAGACAAGCGCTGGCGCGGTGGCGAAGGGTGGTATCGAGGCGAAGAGCGGCTCGAAAAACAGGCACAACAGGAACAGCGCGGCGACGGTTAATGCCGTCAGGCCGGTGCGCCCGCCGGCCCGAAGTCCGGTCGCGCTTTCAAGATAGGTCGTCATGCTGGAGGTGCCGAGAAGGCTGCCGACAACTGACGCGCCAGTATCGGCAAGAACGGCGCGGTCCAGATTCTCGATGCTGCCATCGGCGCGGCGCTTGCCGGCAAGATCAGCAATACCGGTCAGGGTGCCGGTGGTGTCGAAGAAATCGAGGAAGAACAGAACGAAGACAACTGTCAGGAAGCTGAAACTCGCCAGCTGCGAGAAATCGAGGGACAGTGCCGCGCTGGCCACCGGCGGCGGCGCGGCGATACCGCCGAATTCGGCAAGGCCGCTGACCCAGCCAACAAGGCTGAGGCCGAGAATGGTGACCAGTATTCCCCCATGGATGCCGCGCGCGGCAAGCCCGGCCATCACCAGAAGACCGACAAGTGCCAGCAGCAGCTCAGGCGCGGCGACGCTGCCAAGCCGCAGCAGGGTATCGGGATCATCGACGACAAGGCCCATCCCCTGCAACCCGATCATTGCCAGGAACAGGCCGATCCCGGCGGTGATGCCGGCCCGAAGTGACGCCGGAATGGCACCGATCAACCAGCCGCGAATGCGCGACAGCGAGAACAGGAAGAACAGCACCGAGGCGACAAAAACCGCGGTCAATGCCTGCTGCCAGGTGAATCCCTCGCCAAGCACGAGCCCATAGGCGAAATAGGCATTCAACCCCATGCCCGGCGCGACCGCCACTGGCCATTTGGCCCACAGCGCCATGATGGCGGTGCCGATCGCCGTTGCCAGGACCGTCGCCACGAAACCGGCAGCAAAGGGAATGCCGGCATCGGCAAGGAACACCGGGTTCACGGCGATGATGAAGGACATTGTCAGGAAGGTGCTGAGCCCGGCGAGAAGCTCGCGGCGGATAGAGGTGTTGGCGTCTTCGATACCAAAGAAGCGATGCATCCGGTGTCTCCATGATGAGGCGTCGCACGGCCGGTTCAGGCGGCGCGCCGGAACGAAGAAATTGTGTTTCGGTTCGTAGCATTGATTGCGGCCGGCTGACCAGACGGATGCGACATTTCTTTTATCAGCATTGATCGAGATACCGGCATTGAATGCGATCATACCATCTGATCCGGCCTGTATCCCGGTTTGGCCATGTGGTTATTGGGAAATCTGTTGGCTGTCGAAGCTGCCTGATGTCTTGTCTTTGACCTCCATCGGGCTATGATGCGTCGGTCAGGCCAAGGGCCGCCTTGTCATGTCCGAAATGGTGAAAGCGAGATCAAATTCATGATTGCCTCATCTTCAAGATCGCGTCGGTTCGACACTCTCTGTGATGCTGTTCTGGCACCGCGTCTCAATGATGACCGGATCCTGCCGCTGATGTCGCAGATATTGCTCGTCCTGGCCTATGGGTCACGCCTCGGCGCCGCGACGGTGCTGGCCTATCTTGTCGAGGGTGGAATGGGCCTGCCCGTTTTCGCCAATGGCACCGGGGGCTGGCCGGTCATCATGGGACCGACCGGTGGTTATCTGATCGGATTTGTTGTTGCCGCCCTTGCGCTTGGCCGGCTCGCCGAGCGCGGCATGGGTCGTGGCCCGGTCTCGACCGCGTTTGCGATGGCGATTGGCACCATCATTATCTATGCGTTTGGCGTGTCCTGGCTTGGCCAGTTCATCGGTGTTGGCAAGGCATTTGCCGCCGGTGTGATGCCGTTCCTGTATGGTGATGCGCTGAAACTGATTGTTGCGGCCGGTCTGATGCCACTTGCCTGGGCGGCCGTGCGCGGGCTGCGGCGTGGCGCGGATACCGACAGGGACGCGGAATAGGATCGCGCCCTGATGTTTTCGGCGATCGCCGCAACGCTGGCGATTGTCGCCCTTGGATATGGCCTGAAGCAGCTGAGATTTCTGCCTGAGGCGGCCTGGCAGTCTCTGTCGCCACTATGTTATTGGGTGCTGTTTCCCGGGCTGTTGTTCAATCTGATGTCGCGGGCCGACCTTGGCACTGTTTCGCTGGCGCCCTTCCTCGCCACAATCGCCGGTGGCAGTGTCGTGATCGTGGGGTTTGCGCTGTTGGCGGGGCGTGCAATTGCCATGCAGGGGCCATCGATCAGCTCGCTTGTTCAGGGATCGTTGCGGCATAACGGGTTTCTGGTGCTGTCGATCCTGCAGGGCACATTCGGCGTCGCGGCTTTGCAGCTTGGCGCCATTGCGATTGCCTTTCTGGTGCCGATTTCGAATATCGTTTCGGTGGTTGCCATCCTGATGCTGGGCCGACCGGCCGGCGGGATGGTTTTGAAACGCGCCATTCTTGCCGAAGTCGCACGCAATCCACTTCTCGGCGGGATGCTGGTTGGGGTGCTGGTGAACATTCTGAACATTCCGGTGCCGGAATTTATCTCGCAGGTGGCCGCCCATCTGGGCGCCGCGGCGCTGCCTCTGCTCCTTCTCAGCATTGGGGCATCGCTGCGGTTTGGCGCCATCGGTGGCAACGTCGCTCCGCTTGGTGCGGCGTTGTTGGCGAAGTTTCTTGTCTTTCCGCTGGCGCTTGTCGCCATCGGCTACTGGTTTGGTCTTGACCCGCTGGCGCTGGTGGTTCTGGCTGCGGTCGGGTCGGCACCGACCGCGAGTTCCAGCTACACCCTAGCCACCGAACTTGGCGGCGATGCACGCCTTATGGCCGAGATCGTGTCGTTGCAGACGCTGACGGCAGCCGTTTCGATGCCATTATGGATCTGGCTTGCCGGTATGATCGCGGCAATCTAGCGTTCGGGGCTGGCGGCAGGTGCCTAGAGCGCTGTCAGCATGCCATTGTCATTGACAGGGTCCGCTGCAAGTTCAGGATAGGCAGTCTCGTAGGCACCAAGAGCTTCGTCGGCATCAAGGATCTCGACCTCGCCGCTTTGCTCGAGAATCGTGAGCAGACGGTCTTCCGGAGATTCGGAGGACGAGTGCAACACCGTCACGGCGATGACAGCGGCGATGCTGGTTGTCGTTGCTACCTCTGGTTCGCTATGAGGGCGGTTGAACGGAATGACGTGGCATTCCGGCCGATTGTCTCGGTCGGTCAGTCGCATTGGCATGCTCCATTGACAGGGTCGGTAGAGGACGTTGTCTGGACGACACTATGGAATCGGCGGTTATTGGTCGGGGGATTGAAGCGTAAAAGCCCCCCGTAGGCGCCGCGGCGCGGATGATCTACACTTAGGTGCATGTCCGTGCGTTCCATACAAGATACAGTGTGAACGCAAACAGAATCACTGCAAAGCAAAAAATGATTCGGTGGTGAAAATATCACAAAAATGCAAAGAGGCCCGCTAGGGGCCTCTTTGGCGAAATCTGATCTGGCGGAACCTGATCTGGCAACAGATCATGCGTCATGTCGCAGATGTTGCCGGCCCGGCGGAACTCAGCCGCCAACGCGTCGGACAAAGATGGTGCCTGCCGGCTTGTTATTGACGTTACGGACGGTATTCGTTGCCTGGCTGAAGATCACGGTCTCCACGCCGAAGCTGTCGACAACGGCGACACGCGCCCGAATCTGCTTGTTCACCAGGGGCTGAGACAGTGCGAGTTGGGTCGCGCCGCCGGTTTCGATGGCGCGCCAGTTGCGGCCGTCGCTCGAAGCTTCCCAGCCGATCGAAATGCTGGCAATGCCGTCCTCGTCGGAGACACCGCTGGTGCTGACAAGAATGGTTTCGCCCTCGGTGGCCTCACCTTTGATCAGAACCTCGCCCTGAACCGGATCGTCAACATTCTGCACCGTTTCCGACGGGCTTGTGACAAGCAGTTCCTTGGTGCCGTGGCCATCCTCATAGGACACCACCGCGCGATAGGAATAGCCGACATGGCGCTGTGAGAGTTGCAGAACCTCGCCACTGGTCTCGGGAAAGGCCTGCCATTCGGTCTTCGTACTGGACCGCTGCCAGATGATGGAGAAATTGCCAAGTCCGTCATCGTCGGAAATCATGCTGGTATCGACAACCAGCGCGTCTTCCTCACGGGCGGCGCCAACAAGCTGCGGTGCGCCATTCGGCTTGTCATTCACATTCTGAACCGGGCTCGAGGGCGGGCTCAGGATGGTTTCAAGATTTCCCTGGCCGTCGACATAGGACAATTGTACCCGAAGGAGCCTGCCGACATGCCGTTCGCGCGGCGTGAAAGATTGCCGAATTTCGCCGGACAGGTTCGACCATGCGGCGCCATCCGCGGAAATCTGCCACTGCACCTGCATGCTGCCGACACCGTCACCATCGACGACAGATGACGCGTCGATGATCAGCGGGTCGTCCTCGATCGCGATGAAGGACCCGGTCTGCACGTCGCCATTGTCAACCCCGCCGCCATTGGCTGTCTGGCCAGTTGACGCGGTGGCTGTGCCGGTGGTGGCAGCCTGACTTTGTGACGCGGACGAGGCATTGGTCGCGGCGGGTGCCGCTGTTTCGGCGACGGCTGTCCCGGTACCGGCTGTCCCGGTACCGGCTGTTTCGGTACCGGACGCGGCTGGCGCCACTGATGTCTGCGCGGTCGAGCCGGCGGAAGCTGCAGGCACTGAGCCGGATTCAGGCAGGCCGCCCGCAAAGGCATATCCGCCTGCCGACATGACCGTTCCAGCGATCAAGGAAACCCAAAATCGGCGCATTACTCATGACCCCCTAACAATCACAAGCGGTTTCAATCAACCTGCCATCAAACATTACCGTACCCGGTGATGCTCTCACATATCAATATAGTACTTGATAATGACAGTGCTTGATAATTTATAACCCGGACCAAAATCGCCCAAAATGGGATTTATGTCCAGTTTTTAGTCATGCCGGTCGGCAAGGTGGCCTGGACAAACCGCCCGGCCGCCCTGCCAGTGTCATGGAAATCGGATTTCAGCTTTCCAGTTCGTCAAGCACCTTGCGCGCCGATCTGAAGCATTCCATGGCCTGCGGGACCCCGCAATAGATCGCGATGACGTGGATAATGGCGCGCAATTCATCTTGCGTGACACCGTTGCCGATGGCGCCGCGGCAATGCAGTTCCCATTCATGCATCTTGCCTAGCGCGCCGATCATCGCGAGATTCATCATCGAACGTGTTTTCGCGTCAATGGCGTCATCACCCCAGCCAAACCCCCAGCACCAGGCTGTCATGGCTTCCTGAAACGGCCTGTTGAAATCATCGGCTTTCTCGAAAACCCCGTCAACATAGGCCTCGCCAAGTGTGGCCTTGCGCTGCGCCAGGCCGGTTTCAAACATGTTGTCCATCTGTCTTTACCTCTTCGGGTGGGTCATGGGCCGCACCCGTTATGGGCCGGAATGACGCGTTCACTGGTTATGTGACTATAGACGGTCTGGCACCGGATGGCTTGTCAAAATCCTCAAATGACAATTCAACAAATTGAAATAATGAGAATTTCAAGCATTTTGTGCAAAAGGTTTACTGTGTTAATTATCGCTTAATTACGGTTTGCGACTCTTGGTGATGACAATTCGGGGCACGCCTGAACCATGATGATGGTCGAGGTAAATTCTATAGATTCGGTTCCCGGGGAGGCGGAACTTCTGGCCTTTGCGGCGGATTACTTTGCCGCGCGCCTGTTCACAGCGCGGCAGCGGAAAAGCCTCAATGTCCTGATCGATGTGACGCGGGAACCGCTTCGCGTTCCGGTGACGCGGACCATGCTGGGACCACAAAGGGCCGGTCTTGGCACCAGGACCCCGACATTGTTCGAGATGACTGTCTCGACGGCGGGCGGGATCCGCGATGCTGCCGAAACCGTTGCCCATGAAATGCTGCATATCTCCCAGGCGGTCAATGGACGGCTTCTGATCGCTGCGAAAAAGATCAGGATCGACGGCCGCAAGACGGTGGTCGACAGGGCCCGCTGGATGGGCGGGAAGCCGGTTATCATGGATGATCTTGCCTGGCATCTGCGTCCGTGGGAGATCGAGGCGTGCCACTGGCAGGGACTGCTTGTTGAAGAATTTCTCGGCATGGCGACAGGACAGGCCGCGGATCAACCTGTCCAGTCACCAAAGCGCCGCCAGCTGGCTCTCTACCCAGTCAAAGTTGCCTCACCGGCAATTGTCCCGGCACAGCCCGAACCCGCATTTGACGGTGTGTCGGCGACCGGTAACGGCCAAAGTGAGCCGTCAGCCTCGTCTGCCAGCCGCCTCGATAGCAATGGCGCCTCGATTGACCGCGTGATCAGTGGCGCTATCACAGGCGAAACCGGACAGGAAGGAACAGGCGAAACCGAACAGTCAATGCCCGGCAATGCGCAGCCTGCTGATGGAGACGCCGGTTCGACAGCGGGTCTGCCCGCTGGAGCCGTCGAGGCGAAGACACCCCCTGAGCCGGCAGATAACGGCATTCGGTTGTCTGAAGACAGAACCCCTCTGGCGGCGATGCCTGACAGGCCCGTCTATCCACGTCCGGTGATCGAGGTTACGGTACCGGGCCTCGATGCGCCGCGGGCGCTTGAACGTGAGGTGATGATGAAAAAACTCACCGAACTCAGGCAGCGTGGCCTCGTCGCCGCCGAGGATACCGAGTGATTTTCCCCGTAGGTGGCAATGGTCGCCGGACGAATTCCACCATCGGATCTTCCAGATCGTATTTCCCGGATCTTATTTCAGGGTGATTTTTTTTGGCGCAGCGCCTAGTTTGTTGCGTTCCTGATCATTGTTTGACACGGAAAGCCAGCGATGAACATCTACAAGGCGATTACCACCGAGGTGCTGGTGCCGATCCATCCGGCTGGCTGGCCCTTCATTTTCATCTTTGTTGTGGCAAGCATCCTGATCACGGCGTTCTGGTCACCCTTCGCGTTGCCGGGAACGCTGCTCAGCCTGTGGTGTGTCTATTTCTTCCGCAACCCGGTGCGCACGACCCCGGTCACCGACAATCTGATCGTCGCGCCTGCCGACGGGCGTGTGTTGTCGACCGGCATCGCGCCGGCGCCGGATGATCTTGGCCTGCCGGCCGGTGAATGGCGCCGGGTCGCCATCTTCATGAATGTGTTCGACGTGCATGTGAACCGGGCGCCGGTTGCCGGCCGCGTAACGGCGACCAGCTACCATGCCGGCAAGTTTCTGAATGCGAGTCTCGACAAGGCCGCCGAGGCCAATGAACGACAGAATATCGTCATGGAGACCGCATCAGGCCAGGCTGTCGGTATTGTCCAGATTGCCGGTCTCGTGGCGCGGCGGATCCTGCTGGAGGCGGGAATTGGCGACCAGCTGGCCATCGGCCAGCAATTCGGCATCATCCGTTTTGGCAGCCGCGTGGATGTCTGGATCCCGGCCGACACGCCGGTTCTGGTGATGGAAGGGCAGCGCACCGTGGCGGGCGAGACAGTGATTGCCGATATGTCCGGCGGGTTGCAGGAACCGGGCGAATCGAGGCGTGCGTGATGACGCCAGCACCGCACCCCCGGCGACGTTTCAGAACGGTATCGATTTTCTGGCTGCTGCCGAATGTCCTGACCGTTGCCGGGTTGATTTCCGGCCTCACGGCGCTGCGTTTTGCGCTCGATGGACGGTGGGCGGCGGTGATCGGGTTGATCGCCCTTGCGTCTGTCTTCGACGCGCTTGACGGCCGGACGGCGCGTCGCTTCAAGACAAGTTCGGCTTTCGGGGCAGCGCTGGACAGCCTCAGTGATCTGGTGGTGTTCGGCGTTGTGCCGGCATTGTGTCTGTATCTTTGGGCCTTGCAGGATTCCGGCAACCTCGCTTGGTGGGCGACGATGTTCTATGCGGTGTCCATTGCCTTGCGGCTGGCGCGTTTTGATTCGGAACTGCGCGACCCGCCGGAACATTCAAAGGATTATTTTACTGGCGTGCCAGCGCCGGCGGCGGCGTTTCTGGTCCTGGTGCCAATCGCCGTCGATCTGGAATTTGGCATTGGCTGGGCGCGCGAGGCGGCCTATGTCAGCGGCTGGCTTGTGCTGATTGGCGGGTTGGCGGTTTCCGCTTTGCCGACCTTTGCCGGCAAGCGGGTGAAGCTGCCGGTGGGAACCGTATTGCCGGTGATGGCCGGAGGGTCGATCCTGATTGCTGGCATCTTCATGCAGCCCTGGATTACCTATATGGCCCTTGCCGCTGCCTATGCCGCATCGATCCCCGTATCGGCAATGCATCACCACCGCCGGCGATCCGGAAGTTGAAGCCTGTCAGCTGGCTGCCTGCCGTCGTGTGGCAACACGTTCGCGGTGAAACAGATACAGTCCGCTGGCGATGATGATGCCGACGCCGAGAACGGTGCTGTTGGCGGGAATGTCACCGAAGACAAGATAGCCAAGGATCGTCGCCCCGATAATCTCGACATACTGGAATGGTGCCAGCAGATTTGCCGGTGCCTTGCCGGCCGCCAGCACGATGAAGGCATGGCCAAGTGTCGCGGCGATGCCCATACCGATCACCCAACCGGTCTCCTGCCATGTCAGCGCCGCCATCGCGGCGCCGGGGATCGACAGCAGGCTGCCGGCCAGCACGATGACGCCAAGCGCCGCCATCGCGGCGACACTGCCGAGAAACTGCATCTGATAGGGATTCACATCGTTGGATAGCCGCCTTGTCAAAACCATGTAGAGCGCCATCGACAGGGCCGAGCCAAGTGGCAGCACCGCCGCCCAGCCGAAGATCAGCACGCTTGGCTGAACGATGATGATGGTGCCGGCAAGCCCGACAAGGATGGCGCTGATCCGTCGCGCGCGAAGCTTTTCTCCAAGCAGCACCACCGACAGCAATGTCAGGATCATCGGCTGCACGAAGAAAATGGCGATCGCCTCGGCCATTGGCAGATGCTGGAGCGCGGCGAAGAAGAACACCGTCGCCGACGCCAGCAACAGACCGCGCACCGCCTGCAGGACAATGGTGCCGGCTGGCACGCTCCACAATCGCAGCATGACGACAAAGGGCAGCATCAGAACGGTCTGCATGAAAAATCGCCAGAAGGTGATTTCGAACGGCCCGTGCGTGACCCCCAGCAGCTTGGCGAACACGTCAAGAAAGGGAATGATCAGCATGCCGGCACACAGCTGTAGCGCGCCAAGCGCATGATTCGATTGCTGAGCTTTCGTGATTTCCATGATGGCATCCTGCAGGGCAATTCAAAGCAAGGTCAATCAAACTCGTGAGTCGCGCTGGCAGCCCCTTTCATATGCAGTCACAAGGTTGCAGTTTGGCCCGTTAACAGGCAAAATGCCGATCTCGCAATCACCCGGCATAATCCTCGCCTGCCGGTCACGACGGAACCGCCATGTCTCTTGGTCTTCTGGAAAAATGCCTCAGCCGTGGCATCCGCATGACTAGTCAACGCCAGGTGATTGTTGGCGTCATCGGCGATTCCGAGGACCATCCTGATGTCGACGAGCTCTATCGCCGCGCTGTCGATGAGGACAGCACGATTTCGATCGCGACCGTCTATCGGACCGTCAAGCTGCTTGAGGAAGCCGGCGTGATCGACCGGCTGGAGTTTGGCGATGGCCGGGCACGCTATGAGGAATCGGGCGAGCATCACGAGCATCTTGTCGATGTGGAAACCGGTGAGGTGATCGAGTTCTATCATGCCGAGCTGGAAGCGCTGAAAGAGCAGATCGCCCGCGAGATGGGCTATGAACTTGTCGACCACAGGCTTGAGCTGTTTGGTCGCAAGCTGCCATCCGGGGAAGGGTGAGTGGTGACCTCTTGACCCATTGCCCGTTTTCCCCTGCCTCGCCGAATGCGAGGGCCGTGATCCGGTCGCGCTGCCTATGAACGACAGAATTCAAAGCCGCAATGTCATCAGACTTGCCATCGCGCAGGCGCTGTCGATGACCTCGATGAATGTGAACATCATCAATACGGCACTTGTCGGCGTGCTGCTGGCCCCTGTCGCCTGGCTGGCGACCTTGCCACTGTCGCTGCAATTTCTGACATCGATGATGGTCACCTTGCCAGCCTCGCTGCTGATGGCGCGGTTTGGCCGGCGTCCGGTATTGATTGTCGGGGTCCTGATCAGCAGCCTGTCGACAACCTGCCTCGGGATCGCTGTCGCGACAGCGAATTTCATGATGTTCTGCGGTGGCAGCATGGGGCTTGGCATGGCGATGGGGATTGCCAGCTATTACCGCTATGCCGCGGCGGATGGCGTGCCGACAAACCGGCGGCCAAAGGCGATTGCCTATGTTCTCGCCGGCGGGTTGGCGGCCGGGTTGCTTGGACCTGAAATCGCGCGACGTACGGTCGATCTGGTCCCTGATATTCTCTATGCCGGCTGCTTTTTCACCGTCGCCATCGTCCAGCTTGCCTCGATTGTCGCGCTGGCGGGCCTGAAGATCGAGCTCCCGCGGAAAACCGCCTCCGGCGGACGCCCGATCGGTGCCTTCTTTCGGATGCCGGTGTTCGTCGTCGGGGTCATCTGCTGCGCGCTTGGCTACGCGCTGATGAGTTATCTGATGACGGCAACACCGCTTCAGGTAGTCAATGTTGCCAAGCTTGGCACCTCGGCGAATGCCACCATCATCCAGTGGCATGTGGTGGCGATGTTCCTGCCATCATTCTTTACCGGTTCGATCATTGCCCGAATCGGTGCGCTTCGCGTGCTGTGGGCGGGCGTATTGTTCTACGCCATGACAATATACCTGGCGGTGGGTGCGATCACTTTCTGGCCCTACTGGACGGCACTGGTGACGCTCGGCCTTGGCTGGAATTTTCTTTATGTCGGTGGCACCTCGCTTGTCGCCGGAGTGGCCGAACCCGAGGAACGTGGCCGCGTTCAGGGCTTTGCCGATCTGACGACGATGACTACTGTGGCAATGGCGTCGCTGTCGGCTGGCGCAATTCATAGCCAGTTGGGGTGGGATGCTGTCAGCCTGGCGGCGCTTGTGCCGGTAACAATTCTTGTCTTTGCGCTTGCGTGGCTTGGTGTCGTACAGCGCCGTGACCCGCAAATGGTTGTCTGACGCTATTGCACTTGCCTGTGAAACAGATGGCTATCAGCCGCCTGTCACATTCATATGCCGGCTAACGGCCGGGTCGCTATGGCGCCTGTCGATGATGAAATCATGGCCTTTCGGCTTGCGGCCAATGGCTTCGACAATCGCTTCATCCAGCGCAGGCTCACCGCCATCGCGAAGAGCGCGCCGCAAATCCGCATTGTCATCCTGACCAAGGCACATGAAGAGCTGGCCGGTGCAGGTCACGCGCACCCGATTGCAGCTTTCACAGAAATTATGCGTCAGCGGTGTGATGAACCCGAGCTTGCGGCCGGTCTCCTCGACTTTGACATAGCGCGCCGGGCCGCCGGTGCGGAACGGAATATCGGTCAGTGTGAACCGCTTTGACAAATCGGCACGCACGCGTGACAGTGGCAGATACTGGTCGAGCCTGTTCTCAGTACCAATGTCACCCATCGGCATGACCTCGATGATGGTCATGTCGAACCCTTCATCGCCGCACCAGGCCAGCATGTCGCCAAGCTCGGCATCATTGCCACCCTTCAGCGCAACAGCATTGATCTTGACGTCGAGGCCGGCCGATTGTGCCGCCCGAAGGCCATCCAGCACCTTGTTCAGATCGCCCCAGCGGGTGATCTGCCGGAACTTGTCCGGATCAAGCGTGTCGAGCGAGATATTGACCCGCCGCACGCCGGCATCGAACAGATCGTCAGCCATTTTGACAAGCTGGCTGCCATTCGTGGTGATTGTCAGCTCGTCAAGCGCGCCTGCCTTGGCCTCGGCACCAAGCGCGCGGATCAGCTGCATGATGTTGCGCCTGACGAGCGGCTCGCCGCCGGTGAGACGAATCTTGCGAATACCGGCCGCCATGAACCGCCGACACAGCACCTCCAGCTCCTCGAGAGTCAGCAGTTCCGCCTTCGGCAGAAAGGTCATTTCCTCGGCCATGCAATAGACGCAGCGGAAGTCGCAGCGGTCCGTTACTGAAACGCGCAGATAGTCCACAGTGCGCCCATAAGGATCGATCAGTTGGTTCGGCCTTGGTACCGGCGCATCGTCCGTCAGCGGCATGGTCTTGTCTCCCCATGTTCGACCCTCATGCTACGCCCCGGTCTTCCGGCTTGGCAAGGAGCGACACGTCGCACCCCGGAACCCGGTAAATACAGGCATGCCGGCAAAAAAAAGGCCGTGAGACATCTCACGGCCGAGTTTAGGGAGGAAACGCACGACGGGTGCGTCGTGCAGGGGGTATATGCGCCCGAAGACCGACTCCGCCAACCCTGCTCACCGGCTTTTCAAGAAAAAAAGCGCAGCAGGTAATGATTCATAGAAAAACATGAAAAAACATTTAGTTGAATTTCAAAAATCGAGCCCGAAGGGTAATGAATCCGGTGCCGGTGGCAGGGAGGTGATAATGTCCTCGGCGCTCTGTCCAGCCTCGCGCAAATGTTGGATGCTTTGGGCGTCATGCCGCTTGGCAAGGCGGCTGCCGGCCGTGTCCCGCACAAGGTCATGATGGAAATAGGCCGGCGAGGGCAGGTTGAGCAGCGCCTGCAGCAGGCGATGGATATGGGTACTGTCCTCGAGATCGGCGCCGCGTGTGACAAGGGTGACACCGTCAAGCGAATCATCGACCACAACCGACAGGTGGTAGGAGGTGCCGATATCGCGCCGCGCGAGAACGACATCGCCATGCACGGTCATCTCCACCGGCCGGTTGACGCCGCCGCGAAGATCGCGCCAGGTCAGGTCGCCGACAAGATCAAGCGCGGCGGCGGTGCGCAGGCGCCAGGCCGGTGCCACCCCCTGTTTGGAACGGCGATGCGCCTCGCTGGCCGATATCGCGCTGTCAGTCGCCACCGGCGCTTCCTGCGGCGCTGACAGGACCTCGGCAAGTTCGGTGCGGGTCAGGAAGCATGGATAGACGAGATCGCGTGCCCGCAGGCTGGCAAGCGCGTCGGCATAGGCGTCCAGACGGTGGCTCTGGAATATCGGGTCACCGCGCCAGGGCAGGCCGAGAAATTCAAGATCACGGCAGATTTCCGAGGTGAATTCGGGGCGGCAGCGCGTGTGGTCGATATCGTCAATCCGCAGGATGTAGCCATGACCAAGCCGCGAGGCGACAAGCGCTGAATAGGCATGGCCAAGATGCAAAAGGCCGGTCGGACTTGGCGCGAACCGCGTCACCGGGGATGGTATCGAGGAAGAAACGGTCACGATTGTCGTGTCCCCGGAATTGTTGTGGCGCCGCTATGGGCGCCGATGACAGCGAATATAGACCAGATGGGCCGCGCGGGTGTAGCCTCTTGCCACCGTGATGACCAGGGGCAGGAAACAGGGCCGGGGAACAGAATGATGATGAAGAGTTTTGGGGCGTTGAGCGGTCATTTCAATGAGCCGGCGCGTGGCGGCGCGCCGTCGAGCCTGATCGTGATCATGCATGGCTGGGGCGCCGATGCGAACGACCTGGCCGACCTTGCCTATCCGATGTCAGTGCGGTTCCCGGGCGCAGCATTTTTCATCCCCAACGCGCCGGACCCCTGCTCGATGAACCCGATGGGCCGGCAATGGTTCGACCTTGGTGACACGACCGATGGGCCGGCCGCTGCCGCCACGGTGATCGAGGGATCGGTGGCAGCGGCCATAACCGAACTCGGGCTCGACATGACGGCGGTGGCGCTGACCGGGTTCTCGCAGGGCGGCATGATGAGCCTGCATTGCGGGCTTCACATGGCGCAGCGGCCGCAGGCCGTCGTCAGTTTCTCCGGTGCGCTTCTTGGTGTCGGTGACATAGCTGAAATTGAGGACCGGCCATCGGTTATGCTGATCCACGGCACGGATGACCAGGTGGTGCCGTTCACGATGATGCAGGCGGCCTCGACCATCCTGGCGACACACGGTATCGAGGCGACCTGCGTGACGCGCCCGGGTCTTGGCCATGGCATTGACCCTGATGCGCTGACCCGGGCGATTGACTTCCTCGCCATGCATTTGCCGGGCTGACGGTCCTCCCGGCGCGCTTTCCCACCGCCCGTAACATGCCCGCAATATTTTGCGGGCACTGTGTCGCAGTGCCCAATATATGGTGTTAGGCTTGTGTTTCCTGCGCTGGCATGTTTTGCTGATATTGGGTGTTGGTCAAACCACACGGGGAGCATGATGAACGCAGGCAGTTACGCACCGGCCCTTGTCCTGAACGCAGATTTCCGCCCGCTCAACTATTTTCCACTGTCACTCTGGTCCTGGCAGGACGCGGTGAAGGCGGTATGTCTCGACCGGGTGACAATCGTCAGCGAATATGATGTTTCGATCAGCTCGCCCTCGATGGAGATGAAGCTGCCCTCGGTGATCGCGCTGAAGGAATATGTCCCGCAGATGCGCAATCCCGCCTTCACCCGCTTCAACGTGTTCCTTCGCGACAGGTTCACCTGCCAGTATTGCGGCACTGGCCATGCGGCAGCAGACCTGACCTTTGATCATGTCGTGCCGCGCTCGCGCGGGGGGCGCACGACCTGGACAAATGTCGTCGCCGCCTGCAGCCCCTGCAATCTTCGCAAGGCCAATCTGCTTCCCGAGCAATGCGGGATGTCACCACTGGCCAGACCGATGGCGCCCAATATCTGGCAATTGCAGGAAAATGGCCGCGGCTTCCCGCCGAATTATCTTCATGAATCCTGGCGGGATTACCTGTACTGGGATACTGAACTGCAGCAGACCTGACAGGCAGCTTGCCGTTCAGACGCGTTCGGCGATCCTGATCGCGGTGCGGCATCCCTGCTGGATCACCGCCTTCAGCGCAGCATAGAACATCGCCTCGCGGCCACGGTGATCGACCGCGATATCGCGATGTTCCAGCTCATCGTCACGGAATTTTGAAATGGTGCCGCGAAGCTCCGCCTCCTCATCCCCAAGATGGTCGGCCTGTTTGGCATAATGTTCGCCAATGACCTCCTCGACGGCGATGGTACAGGCCATGGCGGCTTTCGGGCCCATGGCGGCCGTCACCGCGCCAAGCGCAAAGCCGGCCGCGCCCCAGACCGGGTCGAGAAGCGATGGCCGCACGCGGCGCTCATTCAGCAGCTCTTCAAAGGCCTCGAGATGCTCGACTTCCTGTTCCATCATATGCTGGATCTGCGGGCCGGTGGCGTGGTTGCGCAGAATGGCAAGCTGACCGCGATAGATCTGCTGTGCGGCCCGCTCGCCGGCATGGTCGACGCGCAGGAAGCGTTCGATGTCGCGCCGCCCGGCTGAAGGTCTGGAAAGCTCGGTCATGTCTGTCTCGCTATGCGTCCGCCAAAGATGAAGGCCATTATCGCCACAGCCGTGATATCAAGGCTGACCAGCGCATTCCAGCCTGCCATCGAGAGGCCGAACAGGGACCATGGCACGTCGTCGCAGCGAACAACCGGCGTTGCCAGCAACTGGTCGACAAGGTCCGCCGTCGAGGCGCCTGCCGCGAGATTCGCCGTGCAGCCTGCCGGCCCGTCCCACAACGCCCATTCCACGCCGGCGTGATACCCGGCAACACCGAAACTTGCCAGCGCGGCGGCGGCGACCAGAAGCAATCCGGCCCGGTCCGGCAGCAGCACCAATCCGACAAGGGCCGCGCCGATCACCCCGACATGCGCCCAGCGTTGCCAGATGCACAGGCTGCAGGGTGCCATGCCGCCAAGATATTCGAACAGGAATGCGGCGATCAGAAGCGCGGTTGACATCGCGGCGCAGATCATCAGCCCGTGCCGCGGTGCCAGGATCACCGACAGCTCGGCGCGAAGCGAGGGGCGCGGCGGCGGTGTCAGTGGATCAGCCACAGGGCGCCCCCGATCAGGAAGACAAGCGCACTCAGCAACGTCATGACGATGCGGGCGTCACCATGATGGCGGGCAATGCCGGCGACGATGGCGAACCGCAACCCGCGCCCAATGAGCGAGGTCGCAAGAAACGGGATCAACGCAAACCCGGCAATGCCGGCACTGACAGCGATCACCTTGTAGGGAAGCGGGGTAAAGGCGCCAATAAAGACCAGAATGATGCCGAAGGTGACAAAACCTTGCTGGACGGCGGCGAATTTTCCGGGCGCCGCGATGACATGCGGCAGCATCGCCAGGATCTGTTCAATGCCAACACCCAGCACCGCGCCAAGCACCCAGCCAAGCCCGCCACCGATGACTGAGGCGATCGTGCAGCCGGCCGTCAGCCGGATCCATGCCGCCGGCCGTGCCAGCACCGTCGCGACCAGCAGCGGGTCGACCGGAATCGGAATGATGATCGATTCAAGCACCGCGAACAGCCACATCAGGCGTTCCGCCAGCGCGGTGCCGGCGATGCGGATCACGCGGTCATACTGGTCTGTGAAATATCGCCAGAGCGATGTCATCGGACGCCTCGAGACGACAACAGGGGTGATGGTACGAGTGGGGGGACTCGAACCCCCAAGCCCTTGCGGGCGGTGGATTTTGAATCCACTGCGTCTACCAATTCCGCCACACTCGCCTGATCCTTGAACGGTACTAGCCGACACCCCCGTCAGTGGCAAGCCTCTGCTTCACATGGAGTGTCAGATTTTCCAGATGCGGATCGGAAATGCCGTTCTCCCGCAAGGCCGCGACCGTATCGAACAGATACTCCCGGCAGGGCCCGATGAACCCGCTGGCGGCGGCGATCACGCCGGCCTCGTCCTCGATCGGCATGCGTGCCGCGTAATTCGGCCGGTCGGGTCTTGCCACAAAGCCGATGCCGCGTTTCTGCCCCTGCGGGGTATGCAGGGTCAGCCAGCGGGCGCGATAGGCCATGGTGATCATCTCGCGGCGCCACAGCAAATCCAGCTCCTCGATCGCGGTCCTCGGATTCAGTCGGAAGCCGACGCCGGCACAGCTGCCGCCACGGTCAAGCGCCAGCACCAGTCCCGGGCATTCCGGCGAGCCGCGGCCAAGCCGTGTCCACAGGCAAAAACGCCGATGATTGCCGAATATGCGGGCCTGCGCCTGTTCGACATAATCGACCACCGGGTTGAAGATCAGGCTGCCATAGCCGAAAATCCAGATGTCCGAGCAATCGGCATTGTCCGGGACAAGCCGGCGCCGTGAGGCGTAAAGCTCGTCTTCCGAGGCGATATCGACGGCGCCGTCATTGCGCTCGGTGGCCATCTTCATGATGGTGCCGGACGCCAGGCTCTCGCGAGTTACCCTCAGGATCGGCTCATGTGTCATTGGTCCTCGTCACCCCCGGCCGCCGCAGGACCGCCGCCAACATGGCGAACAACCCGCTGCGGGAAGGGAATGTCGATGCCGCGCGCATCAAGAACACCTTTCAGGTTGCGGTTCAGGTCCCAGAAGAGATTGAAGAAATCGTCATATTCCGCATAGGCGCGAAGCCGTACATTGATCGCGCTGTCACCATAGCTGACAACCAGGAATCGCGGTGCCGGGTCGGCCAGCACGCGGGGATCGGCGGCAAGCTCCATCATCGCCGCCTCGACATCGTCAAGATCGCTGTCATAGCTGACCCCGATATCAAGATCGAGCCGCCGCGTTCCGTATTTGGCATGGTTGATGATGTTTGATGTCCAGATGGCCGAGTTCGGCACGCTGATATAGACATTGTCGAAGGTGTCGATGATGGTTGTGAACAGGCCGATTTCACGAACCGAGCCGGACACTCCAGCCGCCTCGACCCAGTCACCGATCTTGAATGGCCGCAGGAACAGCAGCATCAGCCCGGCGGCGACATTCGACAGGGTTCCCTGCAACGCCAGGCCGATGGCAAGGCCGGCGGCACCGAGAACCGCGATGATCGAGGTGGTTTCGACGCCGAAATTGCCAAGCGTAACGACAACCGTCAGTGTCAGAATCGAATAGCGGACAAGTGCCGCGAGGATGGGAGCGAGCGTCCGGTCGATCCGGCTCGAGCGGGTCAGCCAGTCGCGCACCACCTTGCTGGCCCGCCGGGACGCCCAGACACCGATGATGATGGTGAACAAAGCGGCCAGAAAATTCAGCCCGTATTCGGTCGCCAGGGTCAGCGTCTGGTCGGTCAACAGGCTGGACAGGCCGAGTTCATCCGAGATGGTGCTGAGAGATATGTCGTTCATGCCGCGACCCTGCATTGGTAGAATGGGAGGCCCCGCGCCCGGTGCCACGCGGCCGCGCCAGGTGACTCATCAGGCACGTCGCTGGACACACTATAGACATCGGGCCGGCCGCCGCCAACCGTTCCCGGTGGCGATGTGGCAATTCGCCGGCCGGAGGTTTCGAGGGATACCGGCGGCACGGCCCCGGCCGCTTGCGCCCCGACAGCTTTTGCTCCGGCCGCGCAGCCATGGAAATAAAGCACTTTCCGGCGTTGATATTCGGACAGGTTGCACGATATAGTGCCGCGCCATGGATTCTAGCCAGAAAAACAAATGCGAGACGATCGACTGGTCTGTCGGTGAGGCGCCGCTGGACGGACCGGCCCTGGTGGCTGCGATCGGCAATTTCGACGGCGTCCACCGCGGGCATGCCCAGGTGATTTCGGCCGCCATTGATGCGGCGCGCGCCCGCGGCCTTGCCTCGGCGGCGGTGACCTTCGACCCGCATCCACGCGAGTTCTTCCGTCATGATGACGCCCCGTTTCATCTTGCCGACCGGCAGGAAAAGGACCGTCTGATCGCCGCCCTCGGGGTCGACCGGATCATCCATGTCAGGTTCGATGACAATCTGCGATGCACGGACGCCGAGAATTTTGTCACCTCGGTGCTGCCGGCGCTTGGCGTGAAGGCGCTGTTTGCCGGGTCGGATTTCGCCTTTGGTCGTGGGCGTGGCGGGGATATCGACACCATCAACACCATCGGTGCCGCGATCGGCATCAACGCCACCGCAGTGGCACTGCTTGCCGACCCGAACAGCGCGGTGATCAGCTCAAGCCGTGTGCGCGCCTTCCTGCAGGATGGCGAGCCGGAGCGCGCCGCCGAGATGCTGGGCCATGACTGGGCGGTCACCGGCACGGTCCGGATGGGAGACCAGCGCGGGCGGACCATCGGCTTTCCGACCGCCAACATTCCGCTTGGCAACCTTCTGCATCCGGCCTTCGGTGTCTATGCCGTGCAGATCTTCGAGGCGGATGCAGGTCAGCCATACAGGTTGCTTGGTAATGGCGTGGCCAATATCGGCGTGCGTCCGACGGTCGAGGATCGGGGTGTGCTGTGCGAGGCGCATCTGTTCGACCAGCAGCGCGATCTCTATGGCCGGCGGCTCGCCATCGGGTTGAAATCCTTCATTCGCCCGGAGCGCAAATTCACCGGCATTGACGAATTGACGGCGCAGATTGCGAAGGATGCGCGTACAGCCCGTGCGCTTCTGCCCCCGATCAAAGAGACAGCCTGAACGACAGGCCGCCCGAATGAACAGTCCGCCGGGCAAGCAGCCTGCCGGCACCAGGATGAAAAGCGAGACAGCTTGCGATGAGTTACAAAGAGACGGTGTTTCTGCCGCAGACCGACTTTCCGATGCGTGGCGGGTTGCCGAAGAAGGAACCCGAAATCCTCGCCCAGTGGCAGCAGATGGACATCTATGCGCGGCTTCGCGAGGCGCGCGCCGGTGCCGAGCTGTTCGTGCTTCATGACGGGCCGCCCTACGCCAACGGCCAGCTTCATATCGGTCATGCGCTGAACAAGATCCTGAAGGATGTCGTCAACCGGTCGCAATCGATGCTTGGCAAGAACGCCAACTATGTACCCGGCTGGGACTGCCATGGCCTGCCGATCGAATGGAAGATCGAGGAGCAATACCGCAAGAAGGGCAAGGACAAGGACGAGGTGCCGGTGCGGGAATTCCGCCAGGAGTGCCGTGACTTTGCCGCGCACTGGCTGGAGGTGCAGTCCGAGGAGTTCCAGCGCCTTGGTGTGCTTGGCGACTGGAAGGCCCCCTACACCACGATGGCCTATGAGGCCGAGGCGACCATCGCCGCCGAGCTTGGCCGCCTGCTGATGGATGGCAGCCTGTATCGCGGCGCCAAGCCGGTGATGTGGTCGCCGGTCGAGAAAACGGCGCTTGCCGAGGCCGAGATCGAATATCAGGATCATACCTCGGTGACCATCTATGCACGCTTCCCGGTGAAGACGCCAGGCCATCTGGCGCTGGACGGGGCGAATATCGTCATCTGGACGACGACGCCATGGACAATGCCGGGCAACCGGGCGATGGCCTGCGGTGCCGATATCGACTATTCGGTGCTGCGCATCACCGCGCTGGAAGAGGGCGCGCTGGCAACCGAAGGCGATGTAATCTGTCTGGCGAGCGAACTTGTGGCCGAGGTGACGGCCGCCACCGGCATCATCGGAACCGAAACGCTGGCAACGCTGAAGGGCACTGATATCGAGGGCACGGTCTCGCGCCACCCGATGCATGATCAGGGATATGATCATGACGTGCCGATGCTGCTGGCCGATTACGTCACCACCGAGCAGGGTACCGGATTTGTCCATATCGCTCCCGGCCATGGTGTCGAGGATTACGAGCTTGCGCATCTGGAGCATGGCATCCCGCTTCCCGACACAGTGGCCGAGGATGGCAGGCTGATGGATCATCTGCCGCTCTTCGCGGGGCTTCATGTACTGCGCGACAATGCCAGAATCGCCGAGATCATGGCCGGGCATGGCGGACTGATCGGCATCGGCAAGCTTGTCCATTCCTATCCGCATTCCTGGCGTTCGAAGGCGCCGCTTGTCTATCGCAACACCTCGCAGTGGTTTGTCTCGATGGAATCGCATGGTCTTCGCGACACCGCGGTCGCCGAACTTGGCCGGACGGCATTCTACCCGCCGGCCGGCCAGCGGCGCCTGACCTCGATGATCGAGCAGCGGCCCGACTGGTGCCTGTCGCGCCAGCGTGCCTGGGGCGTGCCGATCACCGTTTTCGTCAACAAGGCGAGCGGCGAACCGCTTCGCGACCAGGCGGTGATTGACCGTGTTGTGACAGCGATGCGCGAGGAGGGCGCCGATTGCTGGTTCTCCTCCGAGGCGTCGCGCTTCCTTGGTCCCGACTACAACCCTGATGATTACGAGAAGGTGATCGACATTCTGGATGTCTGGTTCGATTCCGGCTCGACCCATTCCTTTGTTCTCGAGGAGCGAGACGATCTGGCAAGCCCGGCCGACCTGTATCTTGAAGGCTCCGACCAGCATCGTGGATGGTTCCATTCCTCGCTTCTGCAATCCTGCGCGACGCGTGGCAAGGCACCCTACAAAGGTGTGCTGACGCACGGCTTTGTCCTCGACGAGCAGGGCCGCAAGATGTCGAAATCGCTTGGCAATGTCGTCACGCCGCAAAAGGTCATGGACCAGAACGGTGCCGATATCCTGCGGCTCTGGGTGGTCAGCTCGGATTATTATAATGATCTGCGGATCGGGCCGGAAATCATCAAGCGGACGACCGACAGCTACCGCCGGTTCCGCAACACGCTGCGTTATCTTCTCGGGGCGCTTGACGGCTTCACCGCCGCCGAGGCAGTCGGTTATGATCAGATGCCGGCGCTCGAACGCTGGGTCCTGCACCGGCTGGCACAGATTGATGACCGCATTCGGGCGATGACCGACAGCTATGATTTCCACGGCATCTTCACCGAGCTCCATACGCTGTGTAACAGCGATCTGTCGGCCTTCTATTTCGAGATCCGCAAGGATCGCCTCTATTGCGATGCGCTTGATTCGGTTGAACGGCGCGCCTGCCGGACGGTGATGAACGAGGTGTTCGAACGGCTCACCGCCTGGCTGGCGCCGATTCTGTGCTTCACTGCCGAGGAAGCCTGGCAGTCGCGCGTTCAGGATTTCGGGAATTCGGTTCATCTTCGCAGCTATGAGCCGATCCCGGTGGCCTGGCGCGATGCCGGTCTTGGCGCGCGCTGGGATGGCATCAGGCAGGTCCGGCAGGTGGTGACCAGCGCGCTGGAGGCCGCGCGCAATGACGGTGCCATCGGGGCCTCGCTGCAGGCAGCGCCGACGGTGCATGTCAGTGCCGAGCTTGTGACCCTGTTTGATGGTGAGGACGCGGCCAGCCTGTTCATCACCTCGGCGGCGGAGATCAGCGCCGCCCCGGCACCGGCCGACGCCTTCCGGCTGGAGGGGGTCGAGGATGTGGCGGTGGCCTTTGCCACTGCTGAAGGCGGCAAATGTGCCCGCTGCTGGCGAATCATGCCGGAGGTCACGGAAAGCCGTGAAATCTGCCAGCGCTGCGATGATGTGCTGAATGCAGGAAGCTGACGCCAGACCGCCGGTCACCGCCCGGCGCCTGATCCTCGGGATCGGCCTTGCCGTGCTGATCGCCGACCTGATGACCAAGCAATTCATGCTCGGCTGGATCTTTGATCCGCCGCGGCGGGTTGAAATCCTGCCCTTCCTGAATTTTGCGCCGGTCTGGAATCCCGGGATCAGCTTTGGCATGCTGGCCGATGCCGGCGGGATGATGCCGATGCTGCTGACCGCGCTGGCTCTTGGCGTGGCGGCGTGGATTGTCTGGAAGGCACCAGCTTTTCGGCGGCTTGAACGGATTGGTGCCGGCCTGATCGCCGGCGGCGCGGTCGGTAACGCGCTGGACCGCATCCGCTTTGGCAAGGTGGTTGATTTTATCGACGTTTATGTTCAAACATGGCATTGGCCGGCGTTCAATATTGCCGACGCCGCGATCACCGTCGGGGCGTTCTTCTGGATCGTCAGCCTGTTTGTCGAGAAAGAGAATGGGCCGACATGACCTATTGGAATGATCCGATCCCGCATAGTGCAACCAGCCGCCGGCCTCACCGCCGTGTTGGCCGTGTGGCGATGACCTGTCTCCTGCTTGCCGGTTTCGGACTGGCTGCCAGCGGATGCTCCGGCTTCCGCAAGGCCATTGGCGAGGAAAAATCATCCCCAGACGAGTTCGAGGTTGTGGTGCGACCGCCATTGTCACTGCCGCCAAACTTTTTCGCCAGCTCCACACAATTGACTGAAAGCGCGTCGGCGGCTCCGGCGGCCGCCTCGTCACCTGACAGCCCGATTGATGCGCGGTCGGTTGCGACGACGACGCTTGGTGTGAGCGAGGGGCAGGTGGCAGGCAGCTACGCACGGATTTTCGATTTTTCCGCGGTGCCTGCCAATATCCGCGAGATTGTCGATGAGGAAACCTACGGCATCCGGTTCGAGAGACGGATCCCGCTGCAAATTCTGTTTGGCGGTCTTCCCGATATCGGGCCGGTGCTGGACAAATTCGCCGAGGACCAGCGTCTTCGCCGCACTCTGCGCGAAGGTCAGTCTGCCACCGAGGGCGGCACGCCTGCCGTCGATCTTCTTGATGACGAGCCGGTCACGATCGGCAACTAGCCGCCATGTCCGGCATCCGGCAACTCCCCGATACGCTGGTCGACCGGATCGCCGCCGGGGAGGTTGTCGAACGACCGGCAAGCGCCCTCAAGGAACTTGTTGAAAATGCACTTGATGCCGGCGCCGGCCGCATCGAGATCAGCCTTCTGCGCGGCGGCATTGACGAGATCATCGTGAGTGATGACGGTCATGGCATGTCGCCGGCCGACCTCACACTTGCCATTCGCCGTCATGCCACCTCAAAACTTCCTGACAGCCGCCTTGACGATATCCGGTTTCTGGGCTTCCGCGGCGAGGCGCTGCCCTCGATCGGTGCGGTGTCACAGCTTGTCATCAGCTCGGTTACCGGCACTGAGCCTCATGGCTGGCAGATCAGGGTCGATGCCGGCAGTGTCGTGCCGCCGCAGCCGACCGCGCTTGATCGCGGCACCGTGGTCGAGGTGCGGCACCTGTTCAAGGCGGTGCCGGCGCGCCTGAAATTCCTGAAAACCGAGCGGACCGAACAGGGGCGCTGTCTTGATGTTGTCCGGCGGCTCGCCATGGCCTGGCCACGGGTGGCCTTCGCACTTGCCAGTGACGGAAGACAGCTTCTTGATCTGCCAGCACAAGTGGAAGGCGAAGCCGGGCAGCAGCGCCGTCTTGCCGACATCATGGGGCGGACCTTCGGGGCCGAGGCGTTGGCAATCGACGCCAGGCGGGACGAGGCGATGCTTCGCGGGCTTGTCGGCCTGCCAACGATGAACCGCCCGACCGCGGCGTCGATCTTCCTGTTCGTGAATGGCCGCCCGGTCCAGGACCGCTCGCTTCTTGGTGCGGTGCGCGCCGGCTATGGCGACACGCTGCCACGCGGGCGCTATCCGATGGCGGTGCTGTTCCTTGAATTGCCGGCGGCTTCGCTCGACGTCAATGTCCATCCGGCGAAATCCGAGGTGCGGTTCCGTGACGCCGGTGGCGTGCGCTCGCTTCTTGTCGGCGCGGTCTCGGCACAGCTGCGTGATCATGGTGTTCAGACCACGGCCGAGGGCGCGGCCATGGCAGCGCGCCTGTTCACCGGATCGGGACGTGGCGGCGGCGGGTTCGCCGCACCGCCGGCGGCAAGCTATGCCGGGCCGCTGGCCAACTGGCAGGCACCGCTGTCAGCGCTCGCGCAATCATCGCTTGCCGGCGACATGCCGCCTGCCGCGCCTCCAACCGCGGGTGAGGTGCCGGGTGACGGTGCTGGCTCCGGGCTCGATGACACGCTGCTTGGCGCTGCGCGCGCGCAGCTCCACAAGACCTATATCGTCGCCGAGACGCGCGACGGCATCACCATCATCGACCAGCATGCGGCGCATGAACGTCTTGTCATGGAACGGATGAAGGCGGCGCTTGCCGCCGACGGGGTGGCGGTACAGGCGCTGCTCATCCCCGAGGTGGTCGATCTGCCACCCGACCAGCGACAGGCACTTCTCGACGAGGCCGGGTTCATGTCGGGTCTGGGGCTGGAAATAGAGGGTTTTGGCGAGGGCAGCATTCTGGTTCGTGGCATCCCGGCGCTGCTTGGCGCCCCCGATGCGGGGCAGCTGGTCCGCGACATCGCCGAGGAGCTGGTCGAGCTTGGCGGCAGCCATGTTCTGGAGGACAAGATTGCGCATGTTCTGGCGACAGTGGCCTGCCACGGGTCGGTGCGGGCCGGCCGGCGGCTCAATGACGCGGAGATGAACGCGCTTCTTCGCGAGATGGAGGAGACGCCGAATTCCGGTCAGTGCAACCATGGCCGGCCAACCTGGGTGCGGCTGTCCCTTGCCGATGTCGAGAGGCTGTTCGGCCGGCGTTGAGGCGCAAGGTCACGCCGCGGCCCGAAGGAAGTGCAGCATTGCCCGGCCATAGCGGCGCGTGTCAATCGGTGTCAGCCCACAATTTGCCATCACCTCTGCATCAGGTTGCTCCGATGCCCCGGTTTCCAGAATGACCAGCGCGCCCGGTGCCAGTGCGCCGATCCGGGTCAGCTGACCCGCCGCCGCCAGGCCATTGCCGCTGCCATAGGGTGCGTCGGCGAACATCAGCGAGGCAGGCGCATCCCGCCAGCTGGCAAGGTTCAGCGCATCACCGGCGATCACCCGGCTGTCGGCGGCGCGGCTCAAGCGGGCAATATTGGCGCGCAGCACCCCCAGCGCGTCACGGTCGCGTTCGATGAAGCTGCTATGTGCCGCGCCGCGTGAGAGCGCTTCCAACCCCAGCGCGCCGGTGCCGGCAAAGGCATCGATGACAATGGCACTGTCCAGTGCCTTGCCAAAGCGACCCCCCTCAAGAATGTTGAAGAGCGATTCGCGCACCCGGTCACCGGTCGGCCTTGTGTCAGCGCCGGCGGGCCGGGCCAGCTTTGTGCCGCGATGGCGGCCGGCGATGATCCGCATTTCGTGGTCCTCGTGATGGTGTCTTGCGTTGGCGTCCGGCGGCGTGCGCGGCGTCACCGCCGGCTGTCGCCGAGGTATCCGGTGCGGTACCGAGCTGGTCGGCAAGCACGCGCGGTTTCACCGGCTCGACCCCGCCCAACGGCAGGTCGCCAAGCTGGAACGGGCCGTAGGATACCCGGATCAGGCGGCTGACCTGATGGCCGAGATGTTCCATGATCCGGCGCACCTCGCGGTTCTTGCCCTCGCGAATGGCGATGGTCAGCCAGGCATTGCTGGCCATCTGCCGGTCAAGCTGCGCCGCCACCTTGCCATAGCGGACGCCGTCGATGGTGATGCCGTCGGCCAGCCCCGGCAGCGCGTCCGGGTCGACCCGGCCCTGTACCCGCACGCGGTATTTGCGGCTCCATCCGGTGCTGGGAAGTTCCAGATGGCGCGCCAGCCCCCCATCATTGGTCAGCAGCAGCAGACCCTCGGAATCAAGGTCCAGCCGGCCGACGGTCAGTACCCGCGGCATGGTGTCGGGGAGCGTGTCGAAAATGGTCTGACGACCCTTGTCATCGCGGGCGCTGACGATCAGGCCGCGCGGCTTGTGGTAACGCCACAGACGCGCCGGCTGGCGTGCCGGCAGCGGCTTGCCGTCAATGGTGATGCTGTCCGACGCGCTGACATTCAGCGCCGGACTCGTCACCGTCTCGCCATTCACCGTCACCCGCCCGTCCTCGATGCGGCGTTCAGCCTCGCGGCGCGAGCAGATGCCGGCCCGCGCGATATGCTTGGCAATCCGTTCCGGCGCGGCGGCGGCGTCGAGGGTGAAGGGCTCTTTGTCACTCATGACGCCCGTGTTACGCGCAATTCCCGCGCTTTGCAAATCGCCGGCGGCTGTGCCACAAATTCGGCATGAACGGACCGAGCGAACGCCCCGATATCATGGCGCTGATTCTGGCCGAGGCCGAGGCCGCCGGCGCCGCTGGAGAGGTGCCGGTCGCCGCCGCCGTGACCGATCAGGAAGGCGCTGTCATAGCCATGGCGCAGAACCGCATGAAGCGGGATTCCAACGCCTTGCGCCATGCCGAACTGGTGGCGCTGGAGACCGCGATGGTGGTGCGCGGCGCGGAACGGCTCGACGGATGCGATCTCTGGGTGACGCTGGAGCCCTGCACGATGTGCGCCGGCGCGATAGCGCATGCGCGGATCAGGCGGCTCTATTTCGCCGCCCGCGATATCAAGGCCGGGGCGGTTGAATCCGGTGTCAGGTTCTTTGACAGCGCGGCCTGCCATCACCGACCCGAAATCTATGGTGGCCTGTCCGAAACACGGGCGGCGGCATTGCTGCGTGATTTCTTCGCGGCGCGACGCTAGCCGTCCGGACAAGGCGACATCACGTGGCAGCGATATCGCGGCGACAGAACCCTTTCGGCCAGTCAATGGCATCGACCGCCGCATAGGCGGCGCTGCGGGCCGCGGTCACGTCCACGCCAAGCCCGGTCACCGCCAGAACGCGTCCGCCGGCAGCGCGCAGCGTGCCGTCAGCATCAATGGTCGTGCCGGCATGGAACAGGATTACATCATCGCCGGCGGCGACCTCGGTCCCGCTGATGACGCTGCCCTTTTCATAGGCGCCGGGATAGCCCTTTGTTGCCATCACAACCGTCACGGCGGCGCTGTCATCCCAGCGAAGCGAGAGATGTCCAAGGCTGCCTTCGATGGTACCAAGCATCGCCGCCACCAGGTCGGAGCGAAGCCTTGGCAGAATGACCTGCGCTTCGGGGTCGCCAAGGCGGCAGTTGAATTCGATCACCTGCGGGCCGGTGTTGGTCAGCATCAGCCCGACATAAAGGATGCCGCGATAGGGCGTGCCCTCGGCGGCCATGCCCCTGGCAAGCGGAGTGACGATGTCATCCATCACCTGCGTCTGCAGATCCTCGGTCAGGCGCGGCGCCGGCGATACCGCCCCCATGCCGCCGGTATTCGGCCCCCTGTCACCGTCAAAGGCGCGCTTATGGTCCTGCGCGCTACCCATGAACAGGGCATCCGTCCCGTCGATCAGCGCGAAGAGCGAGGCCTCGGGCCCGGCAATGCGTTCCTCGATGAGCAGTGTTCTGCCCGACTCACCGAACCGGCCATCCAGCATCTCGGCCGCCGCCGCCCGCGCCTCGTCGGCATCATTGGCGACGACAACGCCCTTGCCGGCAGCCAGCCCGTCAGCCTTCACGACACAGGAACCGCCGGCGGCGGCGATGGCGGCGGTGGCGCTGTCCAGATCACGGCAGACAGTGAATCCCGGCTGCGGAATGCCGAAAAGCGCACAGGCCTCGCGGGCGAATGCCTTCGAGCCTTCAAGCTGCGCCGCGGCGGCGGTGGGGCCGAAGGCGGCATGGCCGGCGGCGGTCAGCCTGTCGACAAGACCGGCGACAAGCGGTGCTTCAGGACCGACAACGACAAGGTCCGGCCCCATGTCATCGGCCAGCGCCAGCAGCCCGTCGATGTCCTCGGCACCAACATCGACACAGCGGCCAAGCGATGCCATGGCGGCGCTTCCCGGCGCGATGACCAGCGCCTCGGTCAGGGGCGAGCCGGCAATCGCCCAGGCCAGCGCGTGTTCGCGGCCGCCGCTGCCGATCAGAAGTATTTTCATCGGATTATCCTTCCGGTGGATGGCGGGCAGGATGGCTTGCCCACGGCGCAATATGGCATAAGATTGGACTGTTGAGAAAGGGGTCCGGCCCATGCAAGAAGACAGTTCCGAGGCGACCGGTGGTCAGGCGACAGAGACCGGCTCCAACGCGCCGCCCTTCCTGACCGTCACCGAGCTTGCGCAGCGGCTGAAGGCGACGGTCGAAAGCCAGTTCGACTTCGTGCGGATCAGGGCCGAAATCTCGCGCCCGACACGCGCGGCCTCCGGCCATCTCTATTTCACCCTGAAGGATGAGAGGAACACGCTTGACGGTGTCTGCTGGAAAACGGTCGCCGGGTCGCTTGGCGTGCAGCCCGAGGAAGGGCTGGAGGTGATTGTCACCGGCAAGCTGACAATCTATGGCGGGCGCTCGAAATACCAGATTGTCGTGCAGACGATGGAAATGGCCGGCGAAGGCGCGATGCTGAAGCAGCTTGAGGAGCGCCGCCGCCGTCTTGCCGCCGAGGGGCTGTTCGACGCTGAACGCAAACGGCCGATCCCGCGCATGCCGGCGGTGATCGGCGTTGTGACAAGCCCGACCGGCGCCGTCATTCGCGATATCCTGCACCGTCTCACTGACCGGTTCGGGGTGCGGGTGCTGGTCTGGGGAACGCTTGTCCAGGGGCCGGATGCGGCCGGCCAGGTGGCGCGCGCCATTCGCGGCTTCGATTCGATGCCGCCGAATGGGCCAGCGCATGGTGATCTGCCGCGACCGGATCTTGTGATCGTCGCGCGCGGCGGCGGCTCGCTGGAAGATCTATGGGCCTTCAATGAGGAAGAGGTGGTGCGCGCGGTGGCGGAGTGCCGGATCCCGCTGATCTCGGCCATTGGTCATGAAACCGACACCACGCTGATTGATTTTGCTGCTGACCAGCGCGCGCCAACACCGACCGCCGCGGCTGAGATGGCGGTGCCGGTGCGGGCCGATCTGCTGTTGCGCATCGCCGATATCGAGGCACGGGTGCGCAGCGGCATTGCGCAGCGCCTTGAGCGGGCAACGCAGGCACTTCGTGCCGCCGAACGCGGCCTTCTCAACCCGGCAGAGATGGTCGAGCGGCGCGCGCAGGCGGTCGACCTTGCCGTTGCCGGGCTTGAGCGAGGATTGCAGCAGCGGCTGTCGGCGGCGGCGCTGCGGCTGACCGACCTCGGCGCGCGGCTCCGCCCGCCCGAACGGCGCTTTGCCGAGGTGTCTGCCGAGCTTGGCACTCTTGGCGCGCGGCTCGACCATGCGATGGGCCTGGCGCTTGACAGGCAGGGCGCGGCACTTGACCAGACCGGCAGGTTGCTGGAGGCGAACTCGTTCCAGCGCGTCCTCGAGCGTGGCTTCGCCCTTGTCACCGGCGGCGACGGGACACCGGTGAAACGCGCTGCCGAGGCACCTGCCGGTGCGGAGGTCCAGCTGCGCTTTGCCGATGGCAACAGGGCGGCGCGCCTTGATCCCGAGACCGCAGTGGCTGCAAGGCCGGCGAAACCGGCACGTGCCCGCAAGCCGTCCTCAAAGCCGTCTTCAAAGCCGTCCGACGATCCACAGGACAGCCTGTTCTGAATCCCCCGCCCTGTCCTGTCGCGAGGTCAGGAGGGCGGCTGGATGTTCTTTCCCCAGCGCCGGTGTGGCCAGAACCATTGTTCAGGTGTTTCCCTGATCCAGCCTTCTATGGTGCGATTGATCTCGGTCGCCATGGCCAGTACCGACCCATCATCATCCTGGCCGGGAAGCGCGAGTGGCGGCGAGATCGAGACCCTGAAGCGGCATCCCGACAGCCGTATTGTGCGCATATAGATCAGCGGCACCTGTTTCCTGATCGCCAGTTTCACATGGCTGATCGAGGTCTGCGCCGGATGCCCGAAGAACGGAACCGCCATGCCCTCGCGAAGCTGCTGGTCGACAAGAAGGCACATCACCTGTCCCTTGCGCAGCGTGCTGACCATGCCAAGCGCCGCCTCGCGCCCCTTGCGGTATATGTCGCCGCCATAATTGGCCTGACGCCGTGCCAGAAGCCAGGCAAGAAGCTGGTTGTTCAGCGGCCGGTAGATGGCCGCCACCTTGTGGCCTTCCTTCAGCGCGGCGTAGGGGCCAAGTTCCCAATTGCCGATATGCGCGCCGACAAGAATGGCCCCGCCATCAAGGCCGCGCAGATTTTCCAGCCCCTCGAATTCGATCCGGCCAAGCCCGACCATCCGGTGGATATGCGGAAACTCGCCAATAACACGTCCAAGGTTCCACCACATGCCGGACAGCACACGCCGCCGCTTGGCCTCTGCCATGTCGGGCAAGGCCAGCTTCATATTGCGCGCGGCGCGGCCATGCCAGGGGGTCAGCGGGCCGATCAGCGCGAACAATCCCCCCATTGCCGCGCTGGCGACGGGCAGGGGGAGCAACCGCGCGGCGCCGAAGATCAGCACGACAAGCGCGGCTTCAAGCGGCCAGATGAAGATCCGGCGGACATTGCGGACAAGCGCCCGCCCCCATTCGGTGTCGCGCAGACTAGCCATCGGCGGGGTTTCCATGGCCGGCGGCAGCCAGCCGTGCCGCGACGGCGTCGAGAAATCCGGTCTCCTCATCCATATCCACACTGACCGGCAGCATGGCGATGCGGGCCCGCCAGTCGGCAGGAAGCCGCATCCAGTCCTTCTGCGTGGTGATCATCTCGGCACCATGGCGTTGCGCGTCCTCCTGAATCTGCGCAAGGTCCTGCTGCGAATAGGGGTGATGGTCGGCGAAGGACAGTTTTTTCGCGATCTGGCCGCCAAGCGCCTCGATGCCGGCAAAGAAGCGCGCCGGCCTGGCGATACCGGCAAAGGCCAGCAACGGCGTGTCGGCAAGTGCCTCGATGATGCTGGCTTCGGGGCGCAAGGCGGCGTCAAAGACCGGCAGTTTGCTGGCGATACGGGTCCGCAGGGCGGTCTCGTCACCGCCATTGATCACCGCGATGTCAAGCTGGTCCAGCCCGCTGGCAAAAGGGGTGCGAAGTGGTCCTGCCGGGATCAGCCAGCCATTGCCGATCCCGCTACCGCCGTCAAACACCCCGATTGTCAGCGTGCGCTGCAACGTCGGGTTCTGCATCCCGTCATCCATGATGATGACATCATGGGTTCGGCTGGAGGCGATGGCGCGCGCACCGGCGGCGCGGTCGCGCGCCACCATCACCGCCCGCCCGTCGGCCAGCATCAGCGGTTCATCACCGCAAAGGCCGGCATCATGGGCGGCCGGATCAACCCAGAGCGGGCCGGTGGCACTGCCTCCATAGCCGCGGGTGAGGATGGCCGGTCGCCATCCGCGCTCACTCATGCGATCGGCAAGCCAGCCGACAAGCGGCGTCTTTCCTGTTCCCCCCGCCGTCAGATTGCCGACGCAGACCACCGGAATGGCCGATTTGTACGGGCGCGCTGTCGCCTGTTTCAACGCGCCACCCGCCCGCCACAGCAGTGTCAGTGGCAGCAGGGCGATTGCTGCGGTGCCGCGATGGCTCCAGAATGCCGGCGTTTTTATCATCATGTGCTGCCCGCCCTGTCAATCAGTTCAAGGCAGGAGTCTGCCGCGAATTCGGGTCGCTTTCCAGTTTGCGCCGCATAATCGCGCGCCGCCTGCGCGATCTGCGCCAGCTGGCCGTCATCATCGGTGATCTGCCGGACCGCCGCCGCGAGGCCGTCCGCGTCGGTGATCTCGCGGACCACACCGGCTGCGGACAGGCCGGCAAATTCAGCCCGATTCTTGTGGATATGCGGCCCGGTCATGATGGGCCGCCCATGCGCCGCCGGTTCGACCGGGTTGTGGCCGCCAAGCGGCTCCAGCGAGCCGCCGAGAAAGACAATATCGGCGACGCTGAACAGGCTGTCCATCTCGCCAAGCGTATCGGCGATATATAATCTGTCATCGGGTGTCGGCGGTGCGCCCATGCCGCGCCGCGCCGCGCTGAATCCGGCCGCTGCGCATTGTGATGCCACCGCGCCGCCGCGGTCCGGATGGCGCGGGGCGATGATGGTGAACCAGCCGTCACCAAGCGCTGCGGCGGCCTCAATGACCGTGCCGTCCTCGCCTTCATGCGTCGAGGCGGCGAGAAGGATCCGTCTGCCGCCGGCGGCCTGTCGCAGCATCGTCACCAGCCGGCTGTCAATCTTGCCCCGCGCGGCTGGTAGCTTCAACGATCCACCGATATGCACATTTTGCGGGTTTTTGCCAAGTTTGCCAAACCTGTCAGCCTGCTCCGCATCAACAGCCAGCACCAGGTCAGGCGCGCTGAAGACGGCGCTGGCGAGGGCGTTCTGGCGCTGCCAGCGGGTGAAGGCACGGTCCGAGAGTTGCGCCGAGACAAGGGCCACCGGCACGCCTGTATTTGCGGTGCGGGTGATCAGGTTGGGCCAGAAATCGGATTCGAGGAACAGCGCCATCCGCGGCCGCGCATGTCGCAGGAAACCATCAACCATATCGGGGTGATCAAGCGGCTGATAGAGATGGGTCAGGCCGAGTTCGGGCGGTTGCGCGGCGATGCGCGCGGCCGCGGTGACCGTATTGGTGGTCACCAGAAGCGGTATTTCCGGCCGCCGCAGATGGAGTGCCCGCGCCAGAGCCACCGCGCCGACACTCTCGCCGACACTGACCGCATGAATCCAGATTGGCGAGACCGGCAGGTCGGCCCGTCCCTCGAGCCGGCCATAGCGCTCGGCAAGCCGTAACCGGTCTTCCTTGCCGGTGGCGGCGCGCCGTTTCAGAATGAAGGGCAGGGCCGGACGCGCCAGCCGCCACATCAGATTGTAGGATGCCGGCAGGGTCATGCCGGGCTGTCCGGCAGGCCGGCGAGCCGGTCGGCCGTCCGTGCGGTGTCATTCATCGCGGCTTCGAGGTGCTGCCGGAGTGTCTCCATGGTGTCACGATCACCATTTTCCGGCGCATCGATCGGGTCACCAATGACGAGAACGCCGCGTGACAGCGGCTTTGGAATGCGCATCCCGTCCCACCCCGGCGCGCGCCAGCACCTGTCCGTCGCCCAGGCCACCGGCACGATGGGCTTGCCGGAAAGATGCGCCAGCGCCACCGGCCCCATCGCCGCCATGCGCGCCGGGCCGCGCGGCCCGTCCGGGGTGATGGTGGCAATACGGCCCCGGTCAAGGACACGCTTCAGCCCGCGAAGCCCCGACAGCGCGTTGCGGTTCGAGCTTCCCCAGACCGTCCTGACGCCAAGATGATTGACCGTATGCGCCAGCATCCGGCCATCGGGATGTGGTGACTGCAAGGCCGTCATGGCATGCCGCCGTGGCCACAGCCAGGGCATCGACAGAATATGCTCATGCCAGAAGACAAGGATAAAGCCGTCATGATCTGCCAGCAGGGCGCGCAACCTGGCCGGGTTGTCGGTTCGCCAGCGCACGGTGATCATCAGGCCGGCAACAATGATGGCGGCGATCCAGCTGAGGCAGAACAGGCCGATCTTGGTTCGTATCAAACGCTTCAGCATAACGGGTCTGGCTGGTCCGGAAACAAATGCTGCCGGCGGGTTGAATAACATGCATGTCATGGGTCCAGACTCAGGTGCGGTATCGCGATGGCTCGGCGACGATAACGGGTACCTGATCTGATTACGGTTTCCCCAAGCCAGCCTTGCGGTTATAACCGGCATGCCGGTGTCCGTCCAGTTGACAGGGTGGATCATCGCCGGCGGCCTCATTCCGCAACCCCACTAGGGCCTCATTATCATGGCGTTGCAGCACGACCTTCTGGCGGATACGCATGGCAAGCGCCCCCGTCTTCTTATCGTTC
>Ga0181583_10000210_pt1 | contig 38659 bp, 21 predicted proteins | sample 071ome_31_FD_132461 | JGI IMG/M metagenome (GOLD analysis project Ga0181583, IMG submission 132461) | Coastal salt marsh microbial communities from the Groves Creek Marsh, Skidaway Island, Georgia - 071405CT metaG (megahit assembly) | ecosystem: Environmental > Aquatic > Marine > Intertidal... | reverse complement strand
GTGCTTTTTTATTTTTTTGGCACAGTATATTGCTTGTTTAACGTAATCTATCTGCTTGTTATTATTTGCAAACAACAATACGCCTTGCGTCATAGTTCAACCAATCCTTTAACACTGCGCTGTTTTTTGATTTCGTTGTATTTTACAAAATACTCGTTTGTTGTTGTAAAATAAATGTCCATAATATCTTCTAAAAACTTTTCTAAATCTACAACTTCAATCGGAGTTGCATTGTCATCAATAAGTATTACACTGTCTTGTTTGTTGCTAACTAACATTTGACAAAAATTAATCAGTTCTTTATCTACAGTAAATTTTCCACCATTGATATAGTGTATGCAATTTTCAATAAATTTTTCGTGTAACAATCTACGTTGATTGTTTAGTGTTGTCATGTAATGCGAAAAGTCTAGTGCTTTTTCAAGTCTTTCGTCCATAAGAATACTCCTAGTATTACTGTATAGTATATACTATTTTTTATGGTTTGTCAAGGGGTATTTGAATTAATCAGGAGCTAAGTTTCGTGCTACAGAGTGCGTAGGTGTCGGAACACTAAATGCACCAGTAGGACGCAACTGAGCAGTATTTACACGAACATCGGCTGTAACAGGTTCATCAACTGCTGGTCCTGTAGGCGATACAGTTGCTGGGACGCCTTCTGCGCCGCCGCCGCCAGGATCGCTGTTTGGGCGTTGGTCACCTGTGTCTGCGTCTTGGAATCTTACTTCAAATCTTACAGCATTAGTACTTTGTAGTTTAGCTCTAATTCTATAATAGTTTTCGGCATATTCTGCTTGACTGCCGTTCTTAGTAAAAATTGTTTGGTAGGTGGTAGTCAAATCCCAAAATCCCACAGCTTCAGGTGTTCCACTTATTGTACTTGTTGTAGTTGTAGAACTCATTGATATAGTTCCTGTATTACCTACCAGTGTATTCCAGTCATTATCTTTTTGACCACCGTTGCCGTTTGTTATATCCGATTTGATTTGTATTTCGCCGCCAGCATTAAAAAAATGCCTTCTATGATCGGAAGCAGTAGCAGCCACATCTGCACCAGCATCATTTTTGCAATTATAACCACCTGCAAAAGTAACATCAAACTCAAGGTAGATACCGAGGTCACCGGCGCTTCCCCAGTTACTGGTATATGCCATTCCTGTATCTGTATAAGCTAATTTATTTTCTGCACTTAAATTACCACTATCTACAGTTAGAGGGGCTGCTTCTAAATCTGTAATTGCAGCACCAAAGTCATTAACACCTTTGTTTGCATCCGGAGTAACAATAGTAAAGTTATCTGAATTATCTCGTGTAACACTATTTCCAGACGCTGTATTAGAAGCATCTGCACCAATAATGTTACCTGTATTGATTGTTCCTACACTACTGTCAGTTGCAAATTGATGATTGTGTGCTATATTAATATCAGCTTTTAATAAATTCCATTGAGTATTGGTAATATCAGTAACACTAGAACCAGCTAGGTGAGATGAAGTAATGGCCTGGCCGTATCCTTTATTACCAGAACCGATGCCCATAATATCATTTATTCTAGTTACGTAACCATTATAATCTGATGCTTGTATATCGCTGCCAACTGATGCCATTCTAAATCCTCATTATAAACTATTTAGTTTATAAAGTACTGGTATTTGTGTAACTAGGACTAGGAACGGATACGTATGAGCCTGTTGCTCTTCTTTGTGTAATTGTGCTTGTCATAGTTCCACTGATTGCAATAACATTTTCATCAATAGGAACATAACCCGGTGGGTTTAAACCTTCACCTACGTCATTGTCCTGAAATTCAACTCTAAATTCTATTTGTGTTGCGGAAGGTGCTTTTGCTTTAATTACATAGGAATTTTCAGCATAAACTCCGCTGCCACCTTTAGTATAGACTGTTTGATAACTAGTTGTTAAATCATAGTTACCAATAGCTGACGGAGTACCTGATCCAGTTGCTGTTGTAGTATTGTAATCAAAAATAATTGTGCCCATATTTGAGAGCATTGTTGCCCAATCGCTGTCTTTTGCTCCGGAACCATTTGACAACTGAGCTTGAAATCTTATTTGGCCGCCTGAATTAAAAAAGTGGCGTCTAGCATCTGCAGATGTAAATGAAGCGGTAAATGTGTGTATTATAGTACCATTCCATTGTATAGTTCTTGTACTTGAAATTGCTGCTTCAACTGATGCTTGTGTATCATCACAAAGATATTGATCTGCTTCTAAACTATCTACAGCATTTAGGTAATCATTTACGCCTTTATAACTATTAGGGTCGTTAATAGAAGTTGTATAATATTCGGTGCTTGGAGGATTCGAACCCGGTGTGTAAGAAAAAGTAATGCCAGACCCAGATGCATCTGCACCAATAATATTTTTTGTAACTATTTCTTGTAAAGAAGTTAAAGAACCAGTTTGATGAACCCTGGCTTTATTAATGTCTGTTCTAAGAGCTTCTAAATGAGTTGCTGTAACAACTGAAGTTGCAGACACTGTCGAGCTAGCCAGTGACTGTCCGTAACCTGAAGCTGCAAATCCATTACCAAGAACATTTGCTATTCTACTTTGTAACGTGTTAAATGTTGCTGCTGTGATTACATCGTTTTTGCTGACCGCCATTGTTATGTCCTATTAACTGCTAATATATTTATACTTTAAGGACACACTCAATCAGTTTTTCCTCAGAAACGTCCGACGATTCTAGTGCTATGCCAACTAATGCTCTTGTTTCTAGTGTAGTACATACTCCATCTTCCCAAGCATAAACTGCATCGCCTTTATTGACTGTACCTTTAATCCTAACAGGAACACGACCTTTTAAGCCAATTGCTTGACCGTCACACTCTAAATTCATCAAATATGCAGGTGCTTCGGATATTACACCTATGCACATATCTGATTTTCCGGCGCAATGTGCTTCATGATCTGGATCTTTGCAAATTGCCATTGCAGTTCCTACTGGATATTCTTTATCTGTTGTATATTTTTCTGCTAAGTCAGCGTACTGTGCCGCTGTTGCTGTACCTACAAAATAAGTTGCTTTTAAGCTACCTGCTGGTATGGTTTGTGTGTTAATAACTTCAGACGAACTAGTTCTTACTGCAACAGTTCCAGAAGTTGATGTTTCTGATCCGCTTCTGTTTGTACCTGAAACAACTAATGCACTAGCTTTTTGTGCAAGTCCTGTAAAGTTTGAAGCATAAACATTGTTAAATACATGATCAACACTACCTAGTGTAACTGTTTCAGTAGTTACGCCGTCTGTTTGTAGCCCAGGAATAACACTGTTTGCCAGCATTCTTAATGGATTTTTAGTTACTCCTAGTGTGTCTTTTGCTCTAAACTTAATTTCTAAGCCAACATCGTTTGAAATAACACCTACGTTGTCATCTTCAATTTTTAATCTTAAATCGTTAGAGTCACCAATTGCTATACCAATGTCAGCAAATGTAACTAAAGTTGTAAATGCAGCATCACCTGTTTGTACATAATTAGCTGCGTCAATGCCGCCTAATTTTAATGAGTTAGATGCTGTACCCCAAAAACGGAAATCTGTTGATGTAACACCGCCGGTCGAATTGATAGTATCTTTTAGCGTTATACCTTTTCTAATTCTATCAAAACCAGCAATAGTATTCTCTGCATCTGACGAATCAATTGTAAATTCTTGTGCGCTTAATACTGCAACAACTTCGTCATTAATTGTACCTGCAATAACTGATCTCGAAGCGGCACTAATATCTCTTACTGTACGTGATTGCCATTGGGTAATACCATCACCTGCGTCTTGGGGTCCAACTAAGATGAAATCTGTTCCGTTGTAGGCATATAACTGTTCGTTACCGGTATCCCACCAAAAGTCACCTTCTGTTAGTCCTGCTGGCACTGTAGCACTAACTTCGGCGCCTCCTGTTGTTCTAAATTTAGAACCGTCATAAAATTTTAACTTTCTAGTAGAACTATCAAACCATACCTGACCGCTTATTGCTTTGGGTGGAGGATTTGCTCCGCTAAAATTTTCTAATAAGAAAACGAAATTTTCGTTTTGTATTTCACCATAACCGGCGTAGTTTTTACCTACTAGTTTTAGGTCTGTGGTCTGATCTATAGTACCATCTTCTACAACAGTTAATTGTGTGTTGTTATATCTATCAATTGTATATGCCATTTAAGTAACCCCTAACGTACTAGTAGTATTTATCAGCTTTACGGATAATTGCTTGTGCTGACATGATTCCAACTAATACCATCTGAATCAAAAATCATTGTGTATCTATCTGGTGAAAGAGACGCTGCACCAGATACACCTGCTGCACTAATTGCTACGTCTTGTACTACTGACTCAGTACTAAACACACCGTCTTTATCAACAGCAATATATGTGTTGTTATCAGTAATTGCTGTCTGTAAGTCTGCTTGGCTAATATTAACTGTAATACCTGTATATGAAGTACAGTGTATAATTGCTCTTGCGCCTACTTTAGTATTTGCAGGATACATACTGTTTAAAATTGCTGCAACATCAGTGTAAGGACCGTCATTAACTCCTACAGCAAAAGGTGTTGTAAGGCCTGTAATATCTAATCCAAAACCAATATTCTCATCAACTATTGCTGTATCTACATAAGTTTTTGTTGCAACGTCTTGTGCATCAGTAGGATCTGCAACTCCAGTAATTTTTTGACTATTAACTGCAATATCACTAGCACTGACAATGTTTAATCCTGTAGAAGTAGTAGTAATAGTTGTGCCGTTGATATTGGTATTATCTACATCTAAATATTGTAATGTGCCTATTCTAGCTAATCCTAATGCATTATCGACAGAACTAGATAATGTTGTTTCTGTTAATATTTCTGCACCATCAATCTTTAATGCCGGTGTGGCATTTTCAGGTGTTGTTATAAGATCTATATCTTGATTAGATGTCCAGCTTTGAGTAGCATCTATCCATTCAAACGTTTTGTCGCCGTCAGTTGATCTTAATGTAATGCCGCCTGAATCTGCTACTGCATCATTGCCTGCAGGATCTCCATTTTCATCTGTTCCTAGTTGTATATTTTTATCTTCTACTCTTAAAGTAGCAACATTTAGATAGGTTGTATCTCCTGATACAAGTAAGTTTCCATCAACTTCTAAGTTGCCACTAAATTTACCGCTTCCAGTTACATCAAGTTCTACACTAGGAGAACTATTCCAAATACCAACACGAGCATCTGTACTATCAATATAGATACTAGAAACAGAAACGTTACCAACTTTAACTTTAAAATTTAAGTCTGCATCATCTTTTTGTGTTTCTAAAATAGTTTGAAATGTTACTCCATCAACTTTTAAAATTGCATATTCTGTGTCGCCGACGCCAACTGATAGTCCTGCATTATTTTTAATCTTAATTGCTGCTGTAGTTTCTGTTAATGCGCCTGTTGTACGCATAAAGTCTGCTTCTGTAAATGACTCTCCTGCATCATTTACAAGAGCTTTAGTTGCGTCTGATGTGCCTCTATACCAAAAGTCTGCACTTACAGGATTAAATCCTTTTTCAAAAAGCTGACGTTTTGGACTTGCTGTGTCATTTGGATCTGCAGGATAACCCGGAATAGCTCTATTAGCATCTACCCTAAATGTGCTATCTGCAAATACACCAACTAACACTCCTGAAATATAAACCTTTAGAAGATTTTTTTCTGCACTTACAGTGTCAATAACTGTCTGTGTTTCAAAACCTGTTTTGCGTTGTCCTGCTGTATATTCAGGACCAACTAAAACTAAATCCGTTCCATCAAACATCCAAAGCTGGTTGTTTTCATTGTCAATCCACAAATCGCCTGCTACCATATTAGGTTGTTGTGCAGAAACAATCGGACCTCCAGCAGCCTTAAATGTAGTACCATCGTAAAGTTTTAGTCTTAGTTCTGATGTATCAAACCATAACTGTCCAGTAATAGGATTACCTGGTGCAGATGTACTTGCAAAGTTTTCTAAAAGTCCAATAAAGTTTTCATTTATATATTCGCCAAACCCTTTATAGTTTCTACCTACAAGTGTTAGGTCGGTTGATGTTACATCTATTTGACCATCAACTAGATCTACAAGTAAATCTCCATTAGTTTTGTTTAATCTATAACTCATTATACTGTCCTACCTGTGTAGATGATATAGTTTATGGCCAAGTGCGGTGACATAATATTAAGTGCATTGCCTAATGTTTGGCCGTCTGATAATAAGACGCCACCACTGTTTGTTAAACCTTGTCCTGCTGACGTTGCTGTTGGTGCATCAAAAGTAAATACACCGTCGTCTGTTGGTGTTCCTGTAACATCTCTAATAGCATAAAATTGGTCTAAACTTGGGTCACCGCGCAAGTTATGTTTGTGTTCCGGTAAGTTCTCTGTAAGAATTGTAACTGTTTCAGCACCATCTGATGTTCCTAGCTGATCTGCTGAAGATGCTGTTACAACGTTTGCACTATCGCCGCCCATGTTGTCAAGGCCCATAGTTACCCTACCACGCAAATCAGGAACAGCAAAATATCCTACAGTAGATATTTCTGAACGTGCTTTAAAGTTGTATTCTATAGCTTCAAATAGTTGTGGGTAATCTGCAATTCTATATTCTTTACCATCACATAAAAGCCAACCATTTGGCGCACTAGTTCCACCAAATGCTAAAATAACTCCTGGCGGGTTAGTTGGAACTGCACCTAGCAAATTACCTCTTGAAATTTTGTAAAGTCCTGTTGCACCTGTAACTCTGTTTATTATAATTTCGTCATCAACTAATGAGTTAGTCACAGGAGTTTTGCCAGCAATAAGTTCATTAGATATAGTTGTATCAAAAATCTTTGTACTTCCACCTGTTTGTCCGTCAAATACAAAGTCTGGTGCTGTAATGTCACCACTAATTCTAAATGTTGTTGCTGATGTTAATTTATCAGCTGATCCAGAACGTCCAGATACTGTACCGCTAACATTACCAACTAAATTTCCTGTAAATGTAGTGGCATAAACATTTTTCCATTTTAAACTAATATTGCCTAAGTTACGAGTGTTACTTGAATCTGGTACAAGATTTTGTGTTGTTACTAAACCGTCAAAATCTACATCGCCTGCAACATTAAGATTTTTTGCAATACCGACACCGCCTTTTACTACAAGAGCACCTGTACCTATTGTGTCAGATTGTGTAGTTGCGTTGATATAAGCAGCACCGCTAGTTTTAATGTTTCCTGTAACATCAAGTGCTTCGTCAGGAGCAACATTGTTAATACCTAATCTTAGATTAGAATCAACACGCAATACAGTTTCAGTAATACCATTATTTCTAACACGTATGTCTATATTAGAACCTTCAATTTGGTGTTGTATGATACCTGCGCTGCCTTCAACACCTACGTTTAATTCTGCATTAACTCCATAGTTAATACCTTGGTTGTTTTGTACGTTTAACGGAAAGGTTGTTGTACTTGTAACATCACCTCTTAAGAAGTTTCCGGCTGCTACATTTTGGCCGGCAACAATAAGACTTTCCGCTTTTTCAGAAGTACCATAATATTTAGGAACGCCGGCACCAGTAATATTTCTATTACTTAGATTTACACCAGGACTAATTGTTGTAAATCCAGGAATAACTGTTTTAGGGGTAAATGCATCTGAGGAAATTATTGCTACAGGCTGTGCTGCTACTTCTACAAGTATAATAGTATATGTATTATTGTCAATACCTGTTACTTGTTGTGGTAGAGCACCTGTAGATAAACCATCACTAAATGTAGGTCCTACTAGTACCCAACCTGAACCCGAAAACAAATATAATTGCTGGTTATCTGTATCAACCCAAAGTTCGCCAATTTGGCTTTCTGCAGCTTCTGGAGACGATGCAGCACGTTTAACACCACTTGCTGCTACCCAATTTGTTCCGTCATAAACTTTAAGTTGTTCGTTACCTAAAGAAGTATCATACCATAGTTGTCCTTCTACAGGTCTTTCTGGTTCAATATTATTTGCAAAACTTTCTAATAGATGTAAAAAATTTTCAGCGATAGCACTACCATAAGCAGTCGTATTTCTACCTGGAATTTTAAGACTTGTTTCGGTATTAATAACACCGTCTTCTATTCTAATAGTACCTTTGTTGGCTTCGTCTGTGTATGCAATCGTGTATGCCATCTAATTACCCCTCATTGAAACCTGTTAAACTCTGTACCCTAACAGTGTAATCAATTTGGATTAATCTGTTTAACGATTTCTGTACAGGGTGGAAAATTACGTGTGTTAGCAATCTACCATCTCCGGAAGGACTATATGCTTTAAGTCCAAGCTCGTCAAAAACATAAAGGCTATCTGAATCTGTGGCAGTATCAAACGCATCTTGCCCGCTTGGCTCACCGTAGTCTAGCAAACATGTTACAAGTATATCTGTATAATTTGTTCCACTAACATGGCGTGTTTCTATTTTGTTTCTTACAGGATCTAAGTTATTAACACTTCTGTCATCAACAACTTTTGTAAATGTTTGGTTGTATAAACTGGCGTTTGTACCAGTGCTGTTTGGTGTTAAGTATGTAATAATACCTGTAGGATCTACTGAAGTTCCACCATTTCCAAAACTCATTTCGTAAATCCAACCTTGTCCAGCGTTTGCTAAACTTTCAGCTAAACTTATACTCATATTTTCATAATGAATAGCGTTTCTTTTGTCAATAAGTACTTCACCAGAGGCTGGATCATGTATCTTAATATGACCTTGTAGCAACACACCGTTCATTTCGTTAAAATTATCTGCCATTTTTGTTTATCCTGTCAATGTATTTATCGCGGTAAGTCCACTTGCTTGGCACGTAAGAATCTGCCAATGTCTGTATCAGCATTACTTAGTGGTGTTCCTGGGTCTGTCCAACGTTTTCCTTGTTTTCTAATAATAATTACTTTAGAATTTTCAATAGGAGTATCTACCAGTGTCAGTATATTGCCTTCTACTGTAAATTCTGCTGGTAATGTAATATCTCCTTCTGGGCTGTCCTGTGCAATTGGAGATATTATATCACCGTTTGTATCTGTATATTCAAATCTATAAGATTGTACAGGGTCTTTTCTTAGTCTTTTACCAGCAACAAACACTTCAAACAAGTCTTGCGGTCTAGAATTTTTAATAAATGTAAAATCATCTACATTGAAATCTAGTTCATATACACTAGTTGTACCGTCTGCTGTAAATATTGTTGTAAGTGTTTCGTCTTTGTATGGCAAATTACTATCACTGCTTTGATCGTATATTTCTGTTCCAGCAACATGTATCGATGAAACACCTGTTCCTAGCGTGCCTCTTCTTAATTGCTTTAGTTCATTACCTGACTTAATGTAGTATTCAATACGTTCTCCATTTATCCAGATAATTCCAGGAGTTCGTGTTCCTGGAGGCGGTGCTGGCAGATCAACAGCAGCATCATTTAGTACTATAGTTCTGTCATACCAATTTAGGTCTTCTTTAAGAACATAATTTTTCTCACCGTCTAGGCGCTTATAATGAGTTCTATTAATCATATCTTTAAATTGCCTCCAGCCAAACTTGTTCTGGTATGGCGCTGCTGCAAAGTGTATGACTTCTATAGTATCATCTTCTTCTAGTGTTTCAACTAATCGTATGTAACGCTTATTGTCTAAAACTGTATAATCAGAATCAGGTGTTAGTAATGCATTGTTTTTTATTACCCAAACATATTTAGAGTCAGTAGCAGGTGACGCTAAACCAATTAAACCGTTTCTAAGTTGTCTTAGTTTATACCATGCTTCAGTACTTTGAGTTAGTTTTGTTCTTTCAACAATATCATAACTTAATCTTTCCATCTCTAAAGGAGCATTATTACTAAATTGATAAACTGTGATAACATCTCCTTCTTCAGCTACCTGATCTAAATAAACTGTGCCAGGTGTAGATACAAAAGAGTTAGACGAATCGTCAGCTGTTTCATAATATCCAAATCTGTACTCACCGTCAGAGATAACATATATACGCAAATCATCTCCTGCTGTTGATACACCTGGTGATATTTGAATGATGCTACCTTTTTGCTCATCTGGTGGTAAATCAGGCTCAAACGCTGCACCGCCTATAAATGTCCATTCATCGTTAAATGTTAATTTGCGTCCGTTTAGATAAACTTCTACATCTTGATTGTTTAATGTACCTACAGGAGTTTGCCATATATCTAAGATATACTGATTATTACTTGTTACAGTAAAACGCTTAGTATATCCTGCATTTAATATATAATCATTTATCCTAACTATAGTATAATATGCACTAGGTTCTTGAGAGAAAGGAGCTTTACTTAGTTCAAATGCTACAGTACTGCCGTCGCCGTCAAACGTATCTATAGTAACTTGACTAAAGTTTTGATCAGTAATTGATTGTCCTTTGTAAAGGGCATAGCTTACAAAGTCTCCTACCTTCACAGGCTCTGACATATCTAGCAGTATGTTTCCTGCAATGCCATCTTCTTCTGTAGATTCTCTAATAACACTGGGTATTTCTATACCGTTTGACGAAACAATAAAATTGACGTTTTCGCTATAACGGACATCAGTTACAATAGTGTTTGTACTACCGTCACTTTCAAAAGATTGAACATCTAGTATATCACTACCACCAATTTCAATATTAATAATACTTACACGCTGTCCTGCTGTAGGTGCTGTATCAAAAACCACAGTTTCGTTATCGTAATCTACAGTAAAATCTTCATCTACGTTTTTAATACTTGTGTCAAGTTTAACAATTATTTGACTTTGTGTTTGAGGTCTTTGATCAATCTTAAACGTTGTTGTAACTCCGTCACCTACATAATTTCTTGAATAAATTTTCGAGCCACCTGTAACTGGGCGTTCATACACTGTTATATCAACAGTATCTAAAAGTTGCCCTGGTATAACTTCTTCTGGACCTTTAGATGTTGTCGGTGTTACAAATCCGTCACCATCAACATTTATATCTTCTGCATTTAAACCAGTTGCACTTGTATATGCTAAATTACCACCTTGGTATTGGGTATCGTAGCTCTCTGGATCTGCAATAAATGACCCGTCGCTAGTAGATTTTCTTATAATAATTTCATCATTTGCTGAAGTAGATACTCCCCAAGAATCAAACGGTAGAATTAGACTCGTGCCATCCCCAGTAATACTTTGCATAACTGCATTTGCATTAGTAACAGGATCTCCTGTTCCGTAGTTTGGATCATCAATTCTTACATTTTTTAGTTCTTTACCGTCAATATCATATGCAACTTTATATACATTATACTGTAATCCAGTTTCTAATGCTTCGTCTAATTTTAGATAGTCAGTTATATCTGTAGGAATAATAGGGTTACTACCTCCTATATCTGTACTATCTGTATAATATGTAAAATCTTCTGAAGCAGAGAACTGAGAAGTAATATCAGTTTCTACTATTACTTGTGTTCCTAGATTGTTTTGTATTGCACGGCCTTGTGCATTTGTTCCTTCTTGTACTAGAACAGTTCCTGTTGATATTGGAAGATCAGTAGGAGGAACTTTTAATGTAACATATTTTCTTAAATTATTTACAGTATCAAACTCTTGGTTAAACGGAGATTCAACTGTAACAACATTACCTGAACTATCTGCAACTACACGGCCGGACGCTGTAGTATTTTCTTGCACAACAGTTGTGTTCTCAGATACTATAACGTTTGAAGGTAATGTAATATCTACACGCTTTGTTTGGAATAATAAATCTTCATAACTTACATCGTATGTATCCCAAGAATCTGAATACCAATCTTGGCTATCCCAACCAGCTGGTCCTCCAAATTCAAAACTTTTTACTTCAACACCACCGTAATCTATTCCGTCCATTACTTGACCAAGGTCGTTACCAAACTGACCGGTAGTTGGGTTATAGAATAAATTTACTCTGTCTGCTGCATGTAATAATTCGACAGGCTTTCTATAGTTGATTACTATACTTGCTCCATCAATAGGAGGTGTAGTAAATACTATTTGACCGTAATATCTATCATATCCTTTGCTTGTATCTTTTTGGTTAGAATATGTAAATTCACTACGCAGTGCTAGGTTATTATTTACAAATACTTCTATATTAGAGATATTAAGTTCCATAGGATATCTTAAGTTATAAACGTATTTGTTTCCTGTTCCAGCAAAAGATTCTGTTTCTAATAGTTTTGTAATCTCAAAGACACCTGTTATTCTATCAAACTTAATAGAAGTATTCATACTTCTTACAAGACCATCACCAAGTTTTGCACTTAATGTAGCAGGCTCGCCGTCTTCAGCTAATGACCCGTTTATAGTAACTGTTGGCTGGCTTAAATATCCGCTACCTGGTTTAACTATTTTTACATAAGAAATTTTTCCTTCATTTCCTAAAAATGCTATTGCTTCAGCACCAGAGCCGCCGCCGCCTGTGATTTCAATAACAGGAGGGAATGTATATCCTTTTCCTCCGTCGGCAACATCAATTGATGCAATTCCATAACCAAAGTTATCTAACCAATTTTTATTAGGATAAGTTTGGAGATCTGTATTTTCGCCTATCAACGTACCATCGACAACTTTTACAGATTGACGAATAATTATCCCGTATCTGTTACTATAAGCAGGTGGCAAATCAAAATCAGTTATTACACTAGAACTATTGTCTAGTCCTTCGTAGCTACTTAGATACTCTCTAAGTTTTGTTTTGTATGGTTTTACTTCATTTAGATATTCTTCATAACTTGGTAGGTTATCATTATTAAATGTAATATCTTCACGTAGCGTACCCACGTTGTGTTTTGCTTTAACAAAACTTGTCTTAAATGCCCAATCAACATAGTTTTGTTCTGAAAGTACATATCTTAAACTGCTAAAGAACAATGCATTATATTCGATTGCCAATTCATCTACAAGTAAATCATCTCTAATTGCTTCTAAAATTATACGCATTTCTGTAGTAGGCTGGCTATCAAAGAATTTAATATCATAACTTACAGTATCAAAGCCCACAGCATTTGCAGTAGTATCATACAATGTGTTTTTAAACTGTATAGTTCCGTTTTCTCTACCAATAGTTTTATAATTTACAGTATAGTCAATATTATCAGCATCGTCTATTTTTTCTAATAATAGCCATCCACCGGTTCCAATCGTTTTAATTTTAACAATATCACCAGTTGTATCATCTAGAGAAAGCAACTCATAACTATTGTCAATCAAATAATTTACTTCTGTAAATTCACTGTATCCAGTATCGTACCAATCTATATAATCCCAGTATAGAGATACATCATATGCCTGGCTCTCAATCCTACTCCATTGTCTAGTTTCAGAAATTCTTTCATACAACGCCCATTTGCCTTGTATTGTTTCATCACTATTAACTAAGACAGCAAATCTTCGAATTGTAATCCTAGTATTACTTGTATAGTTGTTACCTTGATTAACTACTGTTGCATTAACTACAGCTCCAACTGAATTAATTTCTAATTCTATTTCTGCACCACTTCCTTGGCCTTCAATAGTAATTGTAGGAACAACTAGATAGCCGCGTCCCGGACTATCTATAGTGACCCTAGTAATTTTACCGTCTGTTATTACAGGTGTAATTACTGCTTGTTCAGCTTTAGCAACACCTACAAATTCTAAATCAGCTAAACTATCTACAGCAGTGTCATATATTCTAGTTGATGCTACTGGAGCAGGGGCTGCTTTTTGCAAGGCTGTTATATCTTTATCATCTATAATTAAGTTTTCTTTTAAAACTCTATTAACTCTTGTTATAACCTGTTTTAAAGCCTCGGCATTATTAACAAACCAACCCTGTCTTGGTTTATTTAGAATACCATATTTTTCTTTAGGTGATAAGTCTTCGGCTGGAACTGGACGTCCGGCGTCATCTTTACCTATAAGACTGTCAAACCATTTACGCTCGATGTCTCTGCTTGGAACACTAGACTCTAATCCTTCTGTTAAAATTTGATATTGATTGTGAATATTAATATTCTGATCATCTATTGTCCAATACTGTATGCTTAGTGCAACATCGTCACCTTTAATAAGATTATCACAGTTATAAATTACGAAGCTGTTTTCACTTATTAAATTAACAAACTTATATCCCTGGCTAGCAGGATCTTCTATTAATTTTGCAACCAATGCAGAACTCATAGATCTAGATTCTATGTCAGGAACAGTTACTTTTCCTTTGACCCAGAAATAATATTTGTTAGTAAAGGATTGTGAAATACTATCATAACGTCTTTTTTCAACATATGCGCTGTCGCCATATCTTGATTGTCCGCTTATTCCTTCTGCTATTCCTTCTTCGGTATCAGCTATTTCGTCCCATTCACTAGGTAGCACATCGCTTTCTACCCATTCATAAACGTCTATACTATTTCCTACAAATAATTTATTCCAATTATTTGTGCTAAAAATAATATTTCCTTGATAAGGATTTAAGAATTTTGCATTTGTTAAATCCCACCATAACTGACCTATTTGTTCCTCGCCCCAGTTTCGGTATGTATCTACTTTTAAGTTTTCAGGGCCAGTACTAAAAACTGCTGGATCATAGTATGTCTTATATCTAAGTTCTTGTTCTGCTGGTCCTGCAATTTTTCCTTGTATAGGATCAATATAATCAAGGTAAGTTAAAAGCTCTTGTTTCTTAGTATCGTACAAGAACATTCTTTTAATTTTAGAAACATCTACAGTATCTTTTGGTACTCTTAATTCGTTGTAAATATTTGTACCTTGTACTTTTCTATAATCTATTAAAGTGCCTTGATTAGATTCTGTTGTGTATAAACCTGGCATGCCTACATATATGTGGTTATCTTTTGCTAAGATATAATCGCCAAAGTTTTTAGTTGATGAATCATCAAAATCTAGTGTTTGTCCATAAACCAATGTGTCATTTATCCTTTCATAAAGATAAACAACGCCACTATCTACAAAAACTTTCTTAAATTGTGTAAAGCCTGCATCTAGTACAGTTTCATTTCCGTCAAATGTAGTACTTAATTCTCCATCTGCACTTCTTGCAGATACAACTAGAGTAGTTCCGTCAAATTGTACCTGGTGTCCAAAAAACTCTTGTTTTTCGTTCTGTCTAGAATTAAGAGTTTGTGTTAATTCAAATATTCCATTAACTTGCTTATAGATAAAAACTTTACCTTGGTCGTTTCTTACATCATCATCGTATGGTGCTGAAATAGCAATTAGCATGCCATCATTACTGATTGCAATATCTTTACCAAATCCGATTGTATTACTAGGTGCTGCAATTTGCTGGCTACGTTGATAGTTGCCATTATATGATCTATAAACAACTACTAGATTTGGTTTGTCATTTTCATAAAGTGCTGATGTAATTAAAACTTCACCGTTGTCCGATGTGTCAAAAATAGATCCTATATGATATAAGCTGCCTTGATCTAAAATAGAACTAATATCAACTTCGCCAAAACTAGGAATTAATGATGTGTCGTTAGGAACATATCCTAAGTAATCTAACGGATCTTCTATTAAATTCCAATCAGATAAAACAAATCCGGTACCTGCTGCTATATTAGTATCAGCTTGATAAACTAAACCATCATTATAAACTATATCATCTAGGTAGTAATTAACTAAAGTACTAAATTCTCCTTTAAATTTTTTGTCTTTAGCATAATCCCAATTCCAAACTGTGCCGTCTGTATCTGTACCAGATTTAATAAAATAAATTCTTCCTGGGAATACTTCGCTAGTATCTCGTTCGGATCCTCCTGCGGATATAAATCCCCTGTATAAATCATTATATTTGGTTGCTTGTACTTCATACCCTAATCTTAGATTATCATCACGTTCTGGAATAGTATATGAATTTACTTTACTAAATGTTGTTGATTTACCTGTTGCATAAACAGAGTACATACCCTCCTTTGTTTTTCCACTGGGCTCGCCTGTTGAGCTTGTAATTAAAGAAAATATTTCTTCCCAATCGTTGTTATCAACTGAAGGAATATTTGCTTCTCTAGCAATACCAGCAACAGTGTTTTCGTTGAAGAACCAATATTCTACATCTACTAGTCTGTCTGTTTCACCTGCATCAAAATCTGGGTTTGTAATTGCAACGCCAGCATCAACAACTATAAGTTTTCCAATTCCTGCTGCATCTAATCCTAAGGATCTGTATTGTGTTTGACCCATAACACGATTAACTTGATAAATTGGATCTGGATCTGTTGCATCTCCTAGGAATTCAATCTCAGCATTATCACCATAATCATCACCTTGTGACCAGTTGCCGGTTACACCTGAAACAAATAGTGTTACATTTAGGCCGTCTCTTTGATAATATTCTACTACTGCTTCTGCGCCAGTAGTTACATCTCGTACTGTTTGTCCTACTCTTGGTTCGAATGGATCTCCGTCTGTATCGAATTTTGTAAATTCGAAGAATATGTAGCCGTCCCATAGTTCATCAACAGTAAGTGTTTTGTTTATTACTTCATAAGAAAGATTTACAAGTGTCGGATCGTTTTTAGACCCGTCACTAAATCTAGTAAGCTGTGGCATATAAAAATCAAATGTTGATCCAGGCGATAAAGTATCTGTTAAAACTTTAGGAGCACGTATTACATATTTTTGACTTAGTACAGGATCTACAGAACCGCCAGGTCCTGGGAAACCTTGGAACGATAGTATTCTAAAATAACTGTTTAAGGTATTTTCACTAGATGTTAAGTCAGTATCATAATCAAGAATATTGTAATAATACCTATCACTTACTGTACTGTCTGATACAACATCTTTGTAAATTAATCCTCTACCACTATCTGTTAAATTTGTAGTTAAAGATACTGGAGAATTTAGATTAATTCTCCAATAGCCGCCGAACGCTTCTGAGGAATCAACTTCTTCGTTTGGTGCAACTCTATCATATTCTCCGACAAATTCTCCGTTAGCCAAGAACAAGCTGTCATTTAAGTCAAATATACCATTTACATCTCTTAAGTATAGAACTAATTGTCCTTCGTTTTCATACACATAATCTACAAAACCAAATGCATCAGCAGTTTCAACTCTGTCACCAAATACAGGTTTAGTAGTGAAAACATTAACATATAAAACTGCATCTACTTTATTTTGTATTGTGTGGTTATCACTTAAAAAGAATTCACTTATATTAGGGTAAGCTCCATCAAATGGTTCTCTTGCAACAAAAGACTCTTGATTTTGATTTGCAATAGTAAGCGTATTCCATTCTAATACCAATGTGTCGTTAGGAGCAGAACCATCATACATATCTAAAGGAGCTCTAATCAAAATATGATCAGCATCTATATTTGGAATAGGATAATTGCCTGCTAAAATTACAGGAATTTCTTCTGAGTCTTCAGCAGTATTTCCTATAGAATTTATAATTTGTTCAACACTGTCAAAACTTGTAAATTCAATACTATCAACTCTAGGTTGGATTGTAGTAGTAGATCTCCAAAGAGCATTTTCATATCTTACAATATCATTAGCAACATAATTAGTTGGAGTTATTTCGTCTCCGTCTGGCCCATATTCGCTATAAGTTGATTTATAATTCGTTTTAACATTACTTGCATCCGGAGAACCTACAATCAAGTATTTTCCATCTGGTGACATACCTACGCTTGCACCAAATCTCTGTAATTCATCTGCAATGTCATCATCAGCTTCAAGTACTTGACTTAACTGCCAATTAGCATTGTTGCTTCCTCGTCTATAAACATAAACCTTTCCGCTACCATCATCTGGTGCTCCTACAGCCATAAGTGTATTGCTGTTATTCACAGCTATACTAGTAGCAAAGTTTGTTTCTGTATCTGTAGATGAATTGGCAAAACTTTGTAATAGATTAAATCCTGATGAATTTTGTACTACTTTCCATTTGCTGTTACCATCATTATCTAACCAGAACTTACTCTTGTTGTCTGCTATAATTTGTGTCAGGCTGTTGAGAGTTTCTAAGTTGTCTGTTCTTACCTTTAACAGATTGGTTATTTTTCCAACACAATTTTCTACATCTTCTACAGGCTCTGAGGTTTCAAAAGTAATCCTATTCAAAGAAATATTTTTAACTTTGTAGAATCCTCCTAACGCAACAGATGTTGTACTAATTGCAGCATAAGTGCTATCAGCAGGATCAACAGTTGTGTTAATTAAATCAAAGACTCCTAAAATATCTCCAGGATTTATAAACTTAGGTGTAGTTGTAAGAACAACTGTAAATTCAGTATCGCCTCCAGTTACAGCTTCAACTTCTAAATCAGTATCTATATGACGATATACATTCCATGTTTGCTTATCGTTACCTACCCATATGTAGGAATCTTTCCTACAATCTGCAAAATTAATTGTTAAAATATCATCATATGTTCCAACAATAAAATCTACATCTTCCGGATTTACATAACCACTATCTTTTGTATAACCGTTTGTAATATATTTGCTAGGAAACGGTTTATGATCGTAGTTTTCAGGTTTTAAATAAACCTGGTAAGGTTGTATTCTATAAATTAAATCCTTTTCGTCACCCTGCACTCGTTGTACTAATTCGATAGGTTGTGGTGCTAGTCTAAATTGTTTTTCGTCTAATAAAAATTCAACTTCGTCAAAACCTTCTGATGCACCATATTGGCCTTGTTTAATTGCCCATTCTTCATAGAATTCTAAACTATCTTTGTCGTCACTTGCTAGTGCATCAAACAATTTAGTCAAAGCATTCTTTGAACCTTTGTCAGCGATGAATCCTTGATAGAATTTATACTGGCTAACGTCATCATTAATAATATTTTCTAAATATGTGCGCTTTTGATATCCAATTAAATGCTGTGCAAGACGCTGTTGCTCTGTGTCAAAGTTATCACTATCTAAATCATAGAAATCTGCAAATTGATTAGTTTTATATTCAAAGTTAGGTAACAATACAGGACTAGGTTTTTCGTCAAGTCTGTTCCAATCTTCTGACTCAAATGTTTCTGTACCCGGTATTTTATTTGTTGCAGTATAATAAAATTCTTTATACTTAACAGTGTCACCTATTGAATAGTCTTTCCAAGATTCCCAATCTGTAACTTTTGCATCGTCATAAACAAATCCTGGTATATTTAGACTTCCGTCCCAATCAGTGGTTCTATAACCTAATATCTTTATGCGCTCTTGTCTATATCCAGGTTCTGGGTCAAAGATCACATCTCCAAACACAGTTCTGTTGTCAAGTAATACTACATGTTCTTTTTGTACTAACGGTAGTTTTAGACTGTAAATACCGTCTGCGGTAGTTTTTGGACGTAGAACAAATTCATTACTATTTTGTCTGCCTAATGTTGTAAATTCTTCTACTAACTTTTTACCGTCAGCTTTTAATAGCGTATAACCATAAAAGTTGTCAAATATATTATCAACAATAGAATATTCTGTTTGTAACTTCAACTGGAACGCTGCTGGACTTAATGTAATTACTGTACCTGCTGCCCAGTTTTGTGTGGTCCAGAAAAGGAATTCTTTACAAGATGTTCTCCAATTTGCTACAACTGCATTATCACTGTCATAATAATCAAACACAAATCCTTTTGTTTCTAAAAACTTTTGATATCCTAATAAGAAATCTACTACTTCTTGCACAGTTTTTAAAACTGTTCCGTACGGCATTTTTTCAGTTATTTTTGTAAAAAATGTTCTTCTAAAAGTAGCATCTCTACCTCCTATTAAAGGTAAAGACGGCATTCTTTCTACATTATCTGTATCAAAACTTGCCCCACTTGTAAAATTATTTTTTGCTCTATAATATGCCCCGGCATTTTCGATATTTTGACCTTTAACATAAGTTTGGCCTGGTCCCCAGGTAACATACTTTTCTGTAATACCACCTACATTAATTGTAGGATCATTTTCTAAGGCAATTGGTTTATAGTAATCAAAATAAGGTTTTGTATTATCATAACCGCTAATTTTAAATCCGTTAGTTCTACGCTCAATCAATACGCCACTATAAGAAAGTGTTTCTACAGGAGAACTTGTATTTAGGAAAATTTTATAGTTTTCATCTGGAACAAAAACATTACCTTGATTTAGAGGTGTTCTACTATCTAAAATTAGTCTAAATTTATTCTTTTCAGTGAAACCACCAACTTTAAAGCCCATTTGGTTAGTAATCGCAACTATATGGTCTTTATAAGTTCCGTATGGTCTTGTAACACTTGCTGCCATATATCCTGCAACGTAATTTATCAACCCAGCTGTAAATATTTGAGCGGTATCTTCTACAGTGTTAGGAAAAACTAAATCTTGTAATCTAATATGATTGTTTGTTTCAGTATAAATTATTTGCCCGGCAAGATTTTTTTTCTGTCTAATTCTATCAAAGCCTGTTGCAAATACTTTATGTGGCTGATTTAGTAACCAACTAGCAATTAGTGCAAAAGGAAACTCTCCGCTTCGTCTCCAGGCAGATTCAACTGGTGCTTCGTCACCGTATTTAAAAATATCCTTAATAGTACTAGAAACAAAGTTTCCTGCATATCCACAATCATTCGGACTTAATAAGTTTCCTGATTCATCAACAGGGATAAAATTAACTAATCCAGGTCTTTTGTATTTCTTATTAATAGAAAATTTTTGTCCCGGTATCCTTATTACACCGTTTTGCAAATCTTCCCACATAACAATGTTATCTTTGGTGTAAGGAGCAGGACCATATTGTTCTTCCCACCATGTAGGTTTAATTTTAAATCCTAGCATTTCCCATGGATGGGTATGAGGTCTGTCTGTATCAAAGGCTTGTTTATAAACTCCGCGCCAAAATCCCGGCAATGCATTACCATTTGGATCTGTCATAGATGCATAGTTAAATGTAAAACTGTTTGTCCTTTGAAAAAACTGATTGTCTGTATAATCGTCATCGACTAATTGTAACCACTGAACAAAATCAGGAAGCATTGCATTATCTATTTGCTCTTTTGTAAATGTAGTATCTCTAAAAGTACCACCTACATAAGATTCAATGTCAAAGATAGTAGGATCATACTTTACTTTAATGTTGTTATAAATTCTTTTTTCTAATTCAAGAATAAGATCATCTCTAAAATCGTTATAGGCAACAAATTTACTTCCGTCATGGCCTTGAATAATTTCTGTAGGTTCAAGATATGTGTCATCCAAATACTTAACGGGTTCGTAAGCAGGATATAATCCTAATTTTGTAGGAGTAGGCGGTACATATGTTCCGTTTGTTGATTCATATTCATAAATTGTAACAACATCATCTATTTCTTTAGTAGCTGTAATAATAGCAAATCCTTCACTATTAAAAGTGTAATCCTTGCCATGTATTAATTGCAAGCCATTTATGTATATTTGTACTGCTCTTCTGCTTGGTTCGTCTAATGTAAAAGGTTGAGACAATGCAAAAAACTGCTGTTGTTCATCATATATTTCGTAATCTGTTCTAACTGATGCACCAATTGCAAACATATCACTAAAATAAAATGGCATACTGCTAATTTTATCTTTATTAATACTAGCTAATATTCTATCAACATGTTCTTTGACAGGACCTTCATATCCTAAATCATTTGCTGTTTGTAAAAATAATCTTTTAAACTTGCCGTATTCTCTTCTAGCATATCTTATAGACTTTAGCATATTACTATCTTTGTCTAACAAACTGTAACTTGCTAAATTAAATGGAGAACTGTGTTTTAAAAATCTTTTACCGTAAATGCTTACAGGACCTACATCTCTTAAGTTTCCTGCACCTGGGAACTTTCCGACAAAATTATCAAGACTTTCTACTATAGAAGCAACGTGATCATTAACTTCGCCAAGTGTAAATTGCGTAAGATTATTGTTTAAAGGATTGCGCTCAAGATTTGCACTTATTTCATAATGTCCTATTTCAGTTTTTGCAGCTCTTGACTTTGTTTTAAATAAAATTACATCATCAATTGCCAAGTCATTTACAAAAATTATCTGTAGTAAATTATTAGGCGAAACTGAAGTTGTAAAATCTGTACCTTCAACTTGTAACTTGTTGTTTAAATATACTCGATACCATAAATCAGTTAAACTAGCACTGTTTTCATAAACATCTATGTCGTATGCTGTTAGCGTATTATCATTAACGTACTGCCTAATCACAACCTGTTCGCTAATTTTTGGAGATTTTTTCCAGCCGTTTTCGTAAGCAAATTGCGTTCTAGTTTTATATTTCCTGAGATAACCAATATCAGTGTTTTTATAAAATAAATCATTTCCAACTTGGTAGTTAAAAGAATCTTTTAACAAATCAAAGTTAAATGTTATATCGCCTACGTTTTCAATATTTCTGTATGTTATTGGAAAACCTAGTTCTGTATCGTTTTGACCTGCGCCAACTGCATAACTAAAAATTTTGTTACCTTTAAATGTGCTTGCTTCAAAAATAGTTAAGTCATTAAAGCTGTTACCAGCTTCGTCAAACATTTCAAATAAAGGAGCCTGATTCACACTAGTTTTAGTTTGACACAATTTCCATTCTGTACCATTGTAGTAGTACATCAAACCTTTTGAATCTGTACCGTCTTTAACTAGTACAACTTCATTTTCTAAAGGTTCTGAGTCATCTACTTCAACTAAAGAAATTTGTCTATTAGAGGCTCTACCAGTTCCATCGGCAAATGTTATGAAATTAACTTGGTAAATTTTTCCTTTAACTAATATATCAGTATCTGCTAAAAACAAAATGCGCATACCGTCAGTAATGTCTATACCATCAATATTATATCCTTGACTTCCTTCTATATCTGAAAATACATCAAGTGTATATGTATCAACTAAATCGACATCTTTTTTGATCTTAGTTCCAAAATTTTGTAACTTTATACCTGCATCAAACTCTATAATTGGGCGTTTTGCTCTTTGCGATTGATCTACATCTACCGGAACCCCATTTATTTCAGCTGCTTTTTCTATTACACTTCTATGGAACCATCTATTGTATCTGCTCCACAAGTTTCCATCAGCACTGCCTCTGTTTATTACAAAGTAATCTTTTACAGCAGGATAACCAATTGCTTCATCAAATGGGCTTCTATCAAAACCGTCTCCGTCAAAGGGGATTAATAAGTCATCTGTAAATGAACTAGCAACGTTTAAGTCTGCTTCTGCAATTAATCTAATTTCATCACCGACGCCATCAACGTAGAATTCTCCTTCAGCATATGTTGCCGGAGTTACTTCTCCTATAAATTTAACTTTCATTCCATTAGAAAGAGCAAATCCGTCACTTGTTGTATAAGTTTTTTTACCTACTATTTCAGTTTCTACATCAATAAAACTAGCTTCTTCGATGTTTGCAACTTTGATTAGTCCTGCAACATTTATATCATTATCTGCAACATAATAAAGTACGTCAGGTGTTTCTGATGTTAATCTTAATTCAATAACACCAAGTTCTACATTTTGTGCTGAAATTCCAGAATCTAAATCAAAAGCACTATCAAGAGTGCGCTTGGTTCTTATAGTAAATGGTAGGCCTTCTGTGTTTATTTCAAATCGATATGTTATACCTCTATACAATTTTAAACTAGGATTTTGTGTTGCACCATCTGGCGTAAAAAGATATGCATTATTATCTAAGTTGTCTGCAAGTTCTACTGTGTATGTAGATACAATATCTATCGTCTGTCCTTTAACAGGTATAGTTTGCGGACCGTTTGGAAGCCAATAGTATTCACGGAAGTTAGTAAATTTATCCCAATCAATATGCGGGTTCCAAGCATAATATTCTTGGCTATTAAATCTACTGTGGTCTGAAGTATCAGCACCAAAACTAGTTAATTGATTTACAAAGTCATTATAATCTTTGTAAAAAAGAACATTATCTAAGTCATCTTTAATTACAGTTGCAGGCTCAAATTGGTAATCTGATCTTTTTGTTGAAATATCTCCAACATAGTTATCAGCTGCTGTAAATGATTTTGCAGTTTGTCTTCCAAAGTATCCGTTTAGTTTTTCTGCGACGCCAGGTTGGATTAACTGATCTAATGTGCTAGATAAAAATTTCTTATTTGTCTCAGTCCTAAAATAACGCGGCAAGTGCTGCGCACTTGTTCTTTTAGTATCCGAACCTCCGGCTGCTGGTACAGGAAATTCGTTCTGATCATTATTACTTGCCATGTCTAGCCGCTTCCTTTAATCAAATACTTTGTATTCCAGTGTTAGTAGTTTCTGATTCAGAAACAACTTTTCCACTTGCTTTTAATCTTGATGCTGTAATTGCATCAATAATTTCAATATTATCAACAGTTGCACCGCTAATAAAAATTTCGTCTGATTCTGATTTTATTTCAAACAAACTACCAAATGATTGGGTTTCTTGATCAGGCACCATAATGAATGTTACAAGATCTGGAGCTAATTGACTCATTACATAATTGCTTAATTCTGAGAAATAAAATTTATCGCCAAAGTCCCAATTTTCTAATGCAAAAAATTCATCTATTGCTGCAATAACTCTCGACTTAACATCGTTATCATTTAGAACCAAATCAGGGTTTTTAACAATTTTAAATGTTGCTTGAAGATCCACAGATGATTTATCTCCGAATAGTATTTTATACTTAACCGGATGATATATTACTTCGTCACTAAGTGACTTTATTTTGTTTATTTCAGTACCATATGACAAGAACAAACTATCTGTACTAGGTGGTAAAGGTTTAGTACCCTGGCCACTTAACCATAATCTAAATGCAGTGTCGTATGTTTTCGTTAATAGATATGTATCTATAATGTTACTTGCGCTCGGGTCAATCCTTGCACTATAATCTGCTGCATGGATATATTGGAATTTTAGATTGTCTCTACCAATCCTAGCACGGTAATTTGTTGTTACACTTAATGTTCCAAAAGTCTTATTAAGTGTTTCAAAAATACCTTCATCTACATAATAAAAAAGTTGTCCGTCATCATAAGAACTAAACGGTGCAAGATTTTCTTTTGTTTGCAAAACAATTACACCTATGTCATCTTTACTTACATAGTTGTAATCTTCAACACCATCTGTTGTTATATATTTTTCTTGGAAGACATATTTCTCTAAAGGATTTGTTGTTTCAGCAACTATTTCCGCAAATATTTCAGGATCATCAACAACACCGTCATCGTCATTATCAAAAAATGTTACTTGTATTTTTTTACTATCAACATAGCCTTCAGGATCTCTATATTCTTCTGTAACTTCCCAATCAAAATCTACTGTAAATGGTACAGTATCATCAGGTATAGTATTAATACTCATCACTTTAATCTTGTCTTTTATAATTTTTCCTGTTAGGTTATTGTAAATTTTATCGCTACTATCAAAATAGAAACGTATTTCTTTATCACTTTCAAATATATAACGCATGGCGCGATATGTAATAGTATATTTTTCACCGTCAGTTTCAAACAGTAACAGCCAACTTGCATCAAGTTGTTGGTTTGTTACATCGCCTGTTTTACCAATACTAAAATCGTTTGCAACATTTAGGTTATTTTCTGTTACAAGTCTCCAGGCTTGTTTATTTCTATCAAATCTCAAACCAAATGTTTTATAAGCAAATATTTGATCAATAACTTGTGTAATTACATCAGATTCTAATTCATATGAAATAGCAGGACGTATTTCTACTAGTCTAGAGTTTGATGGAATTATGTCGTTTAAAAACACAGGCCCTGTTCCGTCATCTGCTACTACAGTACCATCTGCATCTACACTTTCAATTTTTGCCCATCTATACTCTGTAACATTTTTTTGACCTTGTATTCCTGGTGCTGACGTTCCGTCTGGTAAGAAATATTCTCCTTCTGGAGGTAAGAATTTTACAAGTGTTCCGGGAACAATTAAACTTAATATAGATGAAGTATATGTTCCTAGTTGTGATTTAAGACCTTCTCTGTTTGTAAAATAACCTGTGCTTAAATTAGTAGCTGTGCTCGACTGTGTCCATTTAACTCCCAGGTCACTTACACTAATTTTAGGAAACTTATCATAATAATAATTTCTAACTTTTTTATCGCTGAGAATAGGTTCTATAGTATTAACAATAGCACCTTCAACATCTGTTCTTGTAACAAATGTAAATGATGCTTTAGGTGTTAAGTATTCTTTATAAATTGCTCCATCAACGCCAAACAAGTTTGTTTTAGAATATTTGCCTGTTGCATCTATTAAGTCAAAGTATCTGCTTATTCCACTTGCTGTTCTATTAACACTTTTTGCCTTAATAATTTCTTGGCTAACACCTAAAGGACCAATTTGGTAGTCTTCGGCAGTTACCATTCTATTTTGAGTGTAATAAGTAGATGGTGCATTTGCTTTAATACTTGCGTTTGTTTCAGAAACAGACGCATTATCTACTCTGTATTTTAATTCATATTGTATTGATAGAGTTTCTACTTTTCCTGATTTAGTTAGATAAGGTATATTAACACTTATTCCACGCATATCATCAGGGTTAGCAACCATTGTTTCGTTTCTACTTGTTCTGTAATAAACTCTAAATGCTCCTTTTGGTAAGTTACCAAAAACACCGTCTGAGAAAATTAAACTTATTCTGTCATCGACTCGTGTTAAAACACTATAAATGTTGCGTATATTTTTGTTTAAACTGTTGTAAATTACGTTGTTACCTTCAACAGATTCTACTTTAGACCAAAGTTCATTTTCATTACCAAAACTGTCTAACTTGTAAAGCCAAACATCTTTGTTGTTTATATTAACAGCATCAATTGCTACAACTTGATTAGTGGATGGGTTATTAATATTGAATACGCCTTCGTCTATTGTTCCTTGACGGAAGTGACTGAAAAATCCTGTGTTAGAGCTTGCCGGGCCGCGGCCGTCATCTCTGTAAAGGAAAGCAAAATTGTTTCCTGGAAACGGTGCTTCTTCTTCAATTACTCCATCAACAACGTCAGTGCTGACAATTTCAAATCTTACTGATCTACCATCAATTGCTTTTTGGAACCCATATACAGGAATTTCAGTATTTGTACTAAGCATTCTGTATTGATCTGTTGGAACACCATTTACAATATCTTTTTTGATAGGACGGCCAAATGTTCCATTTGCTGGTAGAGCAGCATTTAATACTTTGACAAATTGCTCGTACCAATCTGGGTTTGAAGGATCATTCCAAATAATTGTTTGGCCTGATAAATTTACATTGTTAGAATCGACAATATCTTCTGACGTAGAAACACTTTCTATTTTAAGAAGACCATTTGCTGCTTGGTTACGCTTTGGATTATAGGAAAGCAATCTTGCTAAACGTAATACACTTTCGCGGCGTTCTGCTAATTCTAAGTAGTTTTCACGGGCATTTAGATCAATACGGAAAGCAATATTTTGCCCTAAAAATGCTATCAAATCTATTAGTGCTAAGTATTCGCTAGATTCTACATAGTCGTTGAAATCCTCAGGATAGTTTTCTCTGAGGTAATTAATCATTGTTCTACGCAAGTTATCAAAGTCATAACTTTGAAAATCTGCGTTACGGAAGCTCTGATATACACGCTTCCAATCTTCTGCTAAAAGTAATCTGTTTTGTCTATCTGTAGATGACATTGTGCTTTCCTTGATCTATATTGATATTTATTAGATTTAGAAAAGTGCGTAGTTAATTATGCATTAAAAAATCCAGCACTTTCATCGAATTTCAATTGCATAGTTTCTGAGATATTATAAGGAAGATATGTTAATGTACATTCGATTTGTATGCCGCTTTCGTAACTATCTACAGTAATATTATTAACTTGAACCCTTGGATCGTAATTACATATTTTTGATACATTATTAACAATAGCATCTTGAATAGGTGGTGTTAAAGGTTCAAACAAAACGTCCCATATAATGGTTCCAAACTCAGGATCACTTAGCTTTTCACCTTGCCTTATATGGAAATGATTGATAATATCTTGTTTAATAAGTGCAATATCGTAGAGTACATAAGTGGAGTTATCAGGATTTACAGTGCTTAAACCTCTATAAGCTCTGCTGCCAGGTGATGTGTTTTGGGCCTTGTTATTTCCCTTAACAACTACTTGTTTATATAATCCTTTTTCTCTTGTACTCATAACTATATTTAACCTTATTAATCACCTACAAAAACATCAGGACTGCCTTGAGCAGTTACAGGACCGCAGTGAGAACCTCCTAATGGAGCACACAAAGAATCTGGTGCTGCTCCATCTGGTGTATGATTTACCACTGCAATATTGTTAATAAAAACTTTATTAGATCCTGCGTTTAATGCGCCTCCGCCATGCGAGTTGGGATCTCCATCCACTGATACTAACAAATTGTTAGCATATACATTAGACTGTCCTGCAACAACTGTTGTTGCGCCGCAACTTCTTGCATCTGTATCTCTGTGTATAGCAGCCATTATTTGCCCTTCTTAAATGTGTCTGGTATAACCGCAGGCTCAGCAACAAAGTTATTTGCTGTTTCTGCATCTAACTCGTTTTCATCCTCAGGATCTGCACTAGTTTTTTCTGGTACAAATTCTAAAGGATTTAAGTTTTCATGACCTGTCCATGGTTCATGTTGAGGTGTTCTAAACGGTGGATAAGCAGGAGTAGCAGTTGGTCCATTCATGTTGATTCCGTCAGGTGCTGTTTCTGTATGGGTTTTAGAATTTATGTGTGTGCCGGCAGCAGCAGTTATTCTGCCATCGTTTCCAGCTGTTAAGCAGATATTGTTACCTGCTTTCATTATAATGTCTCTGCCAGCAGTAATGTTTAGATCATTTTCTGTGTGTATGCTTACACTATCTGCTGCATATATGTCTATTTTTCCGTTAGACGTCATTTCAATCCAGCTAGTGCCCTTTGCGTTACTAATGTAAATTAGATCTTCGGTATTGTGCATCAAAATTTGATGTCCTGTCCTAGTTCTTAATCTAATTAATTCATTAGCAGGTAATGTAGGATCTCCCTTTTCACCTGCTTCTATAGAAGCATACTCTGGCGGTCCAGCTTCAGGACCACCGGCAGGTTTCTTTCTAACTAGATTAGGATCTCCGTCATCCATAACAAAAGAGCTTCCTCCTAATCTACTAAAAGGTACATTTATAGTAGCCTCATTTGTACCGTATTTTCCTTTTGGTGCGCCTGGTCTTCTATCTGATGGACCTGGCGTAGAAATTCCAAATACCATACTAGGCAATTCTCGTCTAGCACTTGATGTTGTTGTTCCTCTTATAGGATCTCCGTCTAAACCTGCGTTTTTTAACTGTGCAATGGCATCAGTATTACCCGGTTTAATGTACTGTGTAGGATCGCCGCCTTTGCCTGTTTCTAAACGCTTATTGTACTCGCCTACTGGTAGTGCTTTAGACTTATCTGTACTGTTATAAGTTGTTGCTGCATTTCCAGGAAGCATAAAATTCATATATTGATCTTGAACGCAACCGATCCAATAACCGTTAGAGTAATTTCCTTCAACAAAAATTACCATTACTAAACTTCCTACGTCAGGCGGGACCATCCACATACCATAAGATTTTTGAGTATCTGCATAAGTTGCATTTTTTGACAAATCTTTAAATGGTGTTACTCCATAAAACGGACTCATGTATTTTACAAATGCTGTTTGGCCTGATGTTTGTGAGTTGTTACCAGTTCCTGTTAGAGACAACAATTCTACTTCTAGCATACCCATATATGTAGAATCAGTATGTCCAATAACTTTTGCTAAAAACGGACCTGGGTCGCCTTTTTGAGCATAATCACTTGTTCTTTTTTCTTGGGCCATTTGTTTCTCTCTCTATGGTATGGACGGATCTGTTGAATCAATTTTATTTTCTTTTGCGCCTTCTTTAACAACAGCGTTATCGCCCTTGACTCCGGTCGCCTTGACATCTGTCTCTTGGTTGCGTCTTCTAGTGCAAACTAAGTTTTGTGTAAATTGTCCGCCATTAAAGTTGCTTGTAACTTGTAATACTTTGTATAAGCCATTAAATGCTTTTACAGGTGCTAATCCAAATCCAGGAAAATCCATCCAGCCATCAGGACCATAATCTGTAGGAGTTTTAAAAATCATTCGTAAATCAACTTCAGAATTCTGATAGTCCATTGTTCCGTCTTTTGTTATGTTTATAAAAGAACTAGGAGATGCAATATAGTTTCCCATGCCGCTATCACTCAAGTAATAAGGGTCTCCCCATATTTTTAAATCTATTTGGAGTAGATCAACAGGACTATTTACTAGTGCGTCATTAAACATTCTAGCAAGTTGTGTAGAATTGTTTTCACTTCCTGAACTTACTTTACCTGTAGTTGGTGCTTCAACTTCTTTTACTTTAGCTTGACCAGTTGCACTTACAGAACCGTCCCCTTGCGTTCCTTCAGATAATTTTGTAGGTGCTTCTCCGTCTGTAGCTGCTGTGCCGCCTTGCCCAGCTTGTTTAGATCCTGCATTATTTTGACCTCTGCTGGCTCCAATTGCTACAAAGAATGCATTATCAAAAGTTATGTCAAAATCTAATATATCTTTATTTTTTCCCGAGTAAATGTAATTGTATTCTTTTGCAGCCTGCATATTTAAATTCTTTTGGTTAGGCTGCGGTGAGCTTGGAGATGCAAAGATACTTGCATTAACCATATACGGAACAACTCTATAAACATAGACCTTAGGAGTAGTACCAGTAGCATCTACTGTTTTACCGTCCATCATATTAAAACACAAAGTTTCAATTTTAAACCATTCAACCATATTGTTTTGATCAGGCTGTTTTAGTCTTTCTTTTAACTGCTGTCCCCAATCGCTTGCAATAACAATTTCTTCAATAATTGTGTTAATTTTTGTGCCAACTTTAAATTGAAAAGTTTTAACACCTCTAGGTATTTGCAATTTTTGTCTATCTAACTGCGTTTTATCTTTTTCAGTTGTACTACCTAAGCCGCCAATTGGAGGATAATTGTTAGATTCATTTACATTAGGAACCAGTTTTGCTTTTCCTATACTGTTAATATTTTCGTCTTTCTCAACATATTCTCTAATAGTTTCTGCTACTTCTGATCGAGTAATAGTAATACCTAGCATACTTTTTAGTTGGTTGTCAAAGTCTGCAGGAACTTCTCCGTTTTGTATGCCTTTTATACTTTCGTATAATTCTTTTTTACGTTCTTCTTCAAAAGGTTCTTTACGGATTTCTCCTTCTTTTGTAGCACCTTCACTATCTTCTTTCTTTCCTAATATACTTTCTTCAAGCGAAGATCGTTTTGTAGGAAACATAACAACAAACTTGTCTGCTTTTGAAACTTGCTTTGCTTGCTCATTTTTTAGCATTCTAGTATTTAAAATTGTTGCTAAACTGTTGGCGCCTGACTGCAATGCTTCTTCAACTGTTCTACCAGTAATGGTCATATCAGTTTTGCCTTTTTGCACTTCGTCTGACATTCCTGTTTCTACCCAAGGAATAGCAGTACAAGAATATGTCGAACCTTCTTCTGCAACATTAAAAGTTACTTGTCCTAGTTTTATAGGAAAATGTCTTGTGCTTTTTCTTGATTTTACAACGTTGCCGCCATCGTCATAACCTATAAAATCTAAACTTAAACAGAAAGGAGCATCAATATAGTTTTTGTGTCCTGCTGCAAGTGCTGCTACTTGTAAATTTTCTAAAAATTGTCCCATGCTATATGGTTCAAAGACTTTAAATTCAAACTGAGCTGCAAAACTATTTTTAGTTTTTGGAGTTTGTGTAATCAAAGAAGTAATTTCAACATCGTCAATATAAAATTCCATCTTACCGCCTAATTCTGTTAAGGTAGGAATTTTATCAGAGGCGCCGCCACTGCGTAAAACAACAATTCTTGGACCAAATAGTCTATAAGTAAAATCAGGAAGATTAAGTTCAAAGTTTGTTAAACATGATAATGTAAAAATATAGTTGTAACTTGCGTATTGTTCTAAGTCGTTTGGCCATGGTGGGAATCCTGCAAACAAACCGTTCAACAATCCACTCAGTCCTCCGAACCCTGCGCCTGAAAATGCTCCGCCCAATGCACTTGCAAACTGTGTAACTTGTCCGGCTGCTTGCACTACAGGCGCAGCAACAGCACCTGCAACTTCTGCAACAGCACCTTCAACTGCACTAGCCACACCGTTTATAGAAATGTTACCAGATGTTTGCAAGGAAGCAGCAGTCCTTTGCGTTCCGGAGTTTGCTCCCGAATTAGGTTTTGTTGTTACAGGCTGGCCCGATGATGTTCTGACAGGATTGCCATTGCTATCTGTTACTGCTGCCATATTAAGTTCCTAGCAAACGTTCTAAACTATCGCCCTTAGGAAGATAAATTTGTGTTCCTGCTATTATATCATACACAGGATCTTTTATAGTGTTCATATTCCTTTGTGCAAATACCCACCATAATTTTCTATCGCCGTATAAATCATAAGCAAGAAGATCTGGACGGTAAGTGTATTGTGGTTCTATAGTATATAGTATGTCATCGCTTTCGGCTGGTACAGGACGAATTTTTAAAACATCTAAATATTCGCCATTTGTTTTTGTATTAAACCAAGGACTTGAATTATCATAGTTTGCCATTAGATAAATCCTTTACCGCCTAGAACATAATCACCCCTAACAAATCCATCCAAACTAAACTGTGTAACTTGTCGTCTGCTGTAGATAGGTTGTACTGTTACTGAAACTGTGCTACTGGTTGGAACCCAACTTCCGTTTGCTCCCATACCAATTTGGATATAATCAACATTTGGATCTAGTTGAACTGTAAAGTTGGTAATAATAACAGGCACATTTTTGAAAACATAGTCGCCGTAACCATTTAGTCTTACAACCGGTGGCGGAGCACCTTGGTTACTGGTATTTCCGTATGCCATTTTTGTAGCACTTCTTAAATAATGTACAACACCAATCCAATATTCTCCTTCTAGTGCATTTTCTATTAAAAAATCACCTGTGATTGTCATTTCGCTCACTTCACTGTTCTGGTAAGCAAAATATGAATAATTACTATGTATGGGAGAAATCGCGTTATAATTTGCCCTATGATTAATCAAAACCTGTGGTGTATAAGGAAATATCATACCGCCTGTTTCGGCTAACGGTTTTAATAAAGGACTACCTGCAAAAGTGGAAGGAACACTTAATCGAACTCGCCAATCAAGTTCATTGTTTGAGCCCCAGCTTCCGTCTGTGAAAGAAATCCCTGTGGGCATAGCACCAGGCAACAAATTTAGTGCTCTTAGTGCTTTTCCAAATCCTGTGTCAGAGACAAAATCTGTTACTGCTTGTTTAGCAGTACCTACAACAGCATTTTTTAATCCTTCGCCAACTTTTAATGCAGCAGATCCTACCATATTCTCAACAGAAGCAGATGCAACTGTGCCGCTAGACTGGCCAGGTGTCGGCACTCGCACGTTACCTGATGTAACTGGGTTACCGCTACTATCCCTAACTGGATTACCAAATCTGTCTGTAACTGCCATTTCTTTTTGTCTCCTTATACATTATTTAGTTGACAAAATTATGTGCGTATATTATAATAGTGTTAATTATTGGAGAACCTATGAGGAAAACTAACTACTTAAACAACAAAGACATTCTAGCAGAAATACACAAATCTAAGAGTAGCTTTTGCAGTTTTACTGAAGACAGCTATAATCAGTTTGATATTATTCTGCCAGATATAGAAAAAATCAATATTCGAACAATAGCAGAAGCAAAACGAAACAAAGCAAAAAGACTGAGTCAGGCAGATTATGAAACAAGAAAACTTGCTGGCGAAAAAGTAAAACAAGCAGATTGCGAAGTAGATTACAGAAAAATAGAAAAAACAGAACTAATTTTTCGTATCATGACATTTGATCACATTCCGGACGAGCCTGGACGCAAAAAGAATCCTAAAACAGTAGCAGATACAAAAGTTAAACTAAACTTTCCTCCATTCCAGCACTACAAGTTTAATGACAATGACGAACTAGTATGCGTAGGCAAAAGCCACTGGCATGGAGGAATGGAAAATGGACATTTTGTTCTTAAAAAAGGACAGGCCACTGAAAAACTTGCTCGCATGTGGATGAAATTATGTGATCGCTATGCTACCCGTGGCAATGTAAGAGGATATACCTACAATGACGAAATGCGAGGACAAGCAATCCTCCAATTGGCACAGATTGGTTTGCAATTTGACGAAAGCAAATCTAATAATCCGTTTGCATACTACACAGCAGCCGTTACTAACTCATTTGTACGTGTTATCAATATTGAAAAACGCAACCAAAACATACGAGATGACATACTGGAAATGAACGATATGAACCCTTCATATACAAGACAACACCAAGGCGAATGGGAAGCAGCAGTCAAAAGAGAAAAAGAGCTTGGAAATGGTTAAATTAACCCATTGACTTTAAACATGTTTTACCATATAATACATAGAACTATAAAAGAGGATTCAGTTTGTTTAAAAAGGCAGCAGTATTTACAGACATACACTTCGGACTTAAAGGCAACAGCAGAATTCACAACGACGATTGTGAAGAATTCGTAGATTGGTTTATTGAGCAAGCAAAAGAAAACCATTGCGAAACTGCAATCTTTTGCGGAGATTGGCACCATAATAGGAATAGTCTTAACCTTACTACTATGGATGCTACTATTCGCAGTCTTGAAAAGCTAGGCAAAGCGTTTGACAAATTCTATATGTTTGTTGGCAATCATGACTTGTACTACAAAGATAAGCGTGATGTAAGTTCAACTATATTTGGGAAGCATATTCAAGGTGTTACACTTGTTGATGAAATATATCAAGAAGAAGATGTTGCACTTGTACCGTGGTTAGTAGGCGATGAGTGGAAGAAGATAGAAAATATTGAAGCCAAGTATTTGTTTGGTCATTTTGAACTTCCAAGTTTTTATATGAATGCAATGGTGCAAATGCCCGATCACGGTGATTTACGCCCGCAACACTTTAAACATCAAGATTATGTGTTTTCAGGGCATTTCCATAAACGCCAAGTACAAGGTAAAATTCATTACATCGGTAATGCGTTTCCACACAACTATGCAGATGCATGGGATGACGAACGTGGTATGATGATCCTTGACAAAGAAAATGGTGCAGAACCTGAGTACATCAACTGGTGGAACTGTCCTAAGTATCGTACAACAACACTAAGCAAATTGTTAGAACCTGATGCAGATATTATTAAACCTAAAATGTATTTGCGTGTTACTATTGACTTGCCTATTAGTTATGAAGAAGCACAGTTTATTAAAGAAACTTACATTTCGCAACACGGCTGTAGAGAAATTACTCTTATTCCACAAAAGCAAATAGAAGAAATTACAACCGAACTTGATATTGCACAATTTGAAAGTGTAGATCAAATTGTGTCAAACGAAATTAGCGCAATAGATTCTGATAACTTTAATAAGAAACTGTTGCTAGACATCTATAACGAGCTATAAATGATTAAGATTAAAGATTTAACTGTAAAAAACTTTATGAGTGTGGGCAACCAGACTCAGGCTGTTGATTTTAATAAACAACAGCTCACTCTTGTGCTTGGTGAAAACTTAGACCAAGGAGGTGACGACACCGGATCACGTAACGGTACAGGCAAAACAACAATTATTAATGCGTTGTCATATGCACTGTACGGCCAAGCACTGACCAACATCAAGCGGAATAATCTTATTAACAAGACTAATTCCAAAGGAATGTTGGTCACCCTACACTTTGAGAAGGATGGACAAGACTATAGGATTGAGCGAGGACGTTCTCCTAATGTTTTAAAGTTCTATATCAATGAACAAGAGCAAGAACTGCTAGACGAGTCGCAAGGCGACAGTCGTAAAACACAAGAATCTATTAATGACTTACTTGGTATGAGCCATGATATGTTCAAGCATGTTGTTGCACTAAACACATACACCGAGCCATTTTTGTCAATGCGACAAAACGATCAACGTGCTATTATTGAGCAGTTGTTAGGCATTACTATTTTGTCTGAAAAGGCAGAAACCTTAAAAGAGCAAATAAGATCAACTAGAGATAACATTACAGAAGAAACAGCAAAAATAACTGCTATTCAATCTGCTAATGAGAAAATTGAAAAAACTATTAACAGTCTAAAAGCCAATCAACGTGCATGGCTTTCTAAAAAAGCTCAAGATGTTGATAAACTACAACAATCAATAACTAATCTTGAACACTTAGACATTGATGCAGAATTAGATGCACACGAAAAATTGCAAAATTGGAATGAACTTAATAATGCAATTACGGCTCTTAATAAAGAAAAAAGCACATTAGAGAGTGCATTACTGCGTGCCACTAAATCTGTTGAAAAGGCTGAAAAAGACATCGCAAATCTTGACGATGCTACTTGTTATACATGCGGACAAGCACTACACGACGATAAAAAAGAAGAACTTGAGACACGCAAGGCTAAAGAGCTTACAGATGCTTTAGCATATCAAACAGAAGTTGCCGACAAGCTAGAATCAGCAATGAAAGAACTAAAAGAAATAGGAGATATTAATGGTCGTCCTAATACGTTTTATGAAACTGCTAAAGAAGCGTACGAGCATCGTCAAAATGTAGATAATCTAAAGCAAACATTAACTAACAAAAGACAAGAAACTGATCCTTACAGTTCGCAAATTGAAGAACTAACACAAGAGGCTTTACAAGAAATTGATTGGACTCCTGTTAATGATCTTACTAACTTAAAAGACCATCAAGAATTTTTGTTAAAACTGCTTACAAACAAAGATAGTTTTATTCGCAAGAAGATTATTGATCAAAATCTTGCATATTTGAACAATAGACTTACATATTACCTTGACAAATTAGGATTACCCCATCAAGTATTATTCCTAAATGATCTAAACGTTGAAATTACACAACTTGGACAGGACTTAGACTTTGATAACTTGAGTCGAGGAGAGCGTAACCGTTTAATACTTGGTATGAGCTTTGCATTCCGCGATGTTTGGGAGAGTTTGTATCAGAACATTAACTTGTTATTCATTGATGAGTTGATTGATAGTGGTATGGATACTGCTGGTGTTGAAAATTCACTAGGTGTTCTAAAGAAAATGGGCAGAGAACGTGATAAAAACGTTTTCCTTATTTCACACAAAGATGAATTAGTAGGTAGAGTAAATTATGTAATGAAAGTTGTTAAAGAAAACGGCTTTACAAGTTACGAAAATGACGTTGATATTATAGAATGATTGAAGACGACACACACGATCAGCTAACAAAGGCATATTTAGAATATTTTAAGGCAAACGAAGCGTTTGAAAAACGTCTTTCGCACAGAACTCATGCAGCAAGTCGTAGATGGCTGCGAAAAATAAGAGAACTTGCTAAAGAACGTATGGATGAAATACATTTATCATATAACGCCAAGAAAGAAGACGAGAAAAAAGGCACACAATAAGTAAGTTCATGCAATGGACTTACAAAGGAAAACCAGTTGAATCAATACCAGACGAATACGAAGGCTTTGTATATCTCATTACAAATACTACTAACGGGCAAAAGTACGTAGGCAAGAAACTAGCAAAATTTAAAACCACTAAGCCACCTCTCAAAGGCAAAAAGAACAAACGCAGAGGCTATAAGGAAAGCGATTGGAAAGACTATTGGGGTTCTTCAGATCGTTTAAACGCTGACGTCACTGCACTAGGCCCAGAAAACTTCACAAGAGAAATATTATACCTTTGCAAATCACGGGCAGAAATGTCCTACATAGAGGCAAGAGAGCAATTTGACCGCCGTGTATTAGAGACGGATGAGTATTATAACGGAATTATTAATGTTAGAGTAGGCGGGTCAGATAAACTAAGACAAGCATTATTGGAACATCATGTCAAGCAAAAAAAAGTATCAGGAAAGACTTGAGCAACTTGAACGCAATAGACAAGCACAGCGCGAGCAGTGGAAGACTAATGGTGATGCTCTTAGAGAAAAAACTAAAAACTACAAAGGTAAAGATACAAATCTAAACCTTACTGAAAAACAAATTGATTCTTGGGCAACTAAAAAAACTGGTATAACTCTTACACAAGGCAGTAACGCAGATAAAAAAGCAGGCAGAACTAAAGGAAGATTCCTTAAAGGCAAACTGTAAGGCAAAACAATCCAACACATAAGGTTGGCGGGCCAGTTTAGAAATACCGCTGTGGAAAAAGCTAGGGTGATACCTGCACACGTAACATACTGATCGACTCACCAGAGTGAGGAAGCCATCAAACAAATTGGGCTCACAGGTTGGTATAGATAGATTGTTGGCTGTCGAAAAACTGCACATTGTACATAAAAACCGTATGCACAGGAACGAAGCAACGGGTAAAAATATAGTGTATTAGCTATAATTTAGAATTATTGCTTATAAGCTATATTTTGATGTCGGCGTAGGTAAGGGAAAGGTCGGAGCCCATTGTACAGCAGATAAACACCTACTTCCAAGTCTCGGCTGTGACGAACTCACATGAAGCTAATTTTGAGACAGGCTGGAACCGTAACAGGTTCCGTCTGACTGAAACAATCTACATGAAACTTAGACATTAACACTTCGTGTTAATGTTTTT
>Ga0181583_10000202_pt1 | contig 39031 bp, 67 predicted proteins | sample 071ome_31_FD_132461 | JGI IMG/M metagenome (GOLD analysis project Ga0181583, IMG submission 132461) | Coastal salt marsh microbial communities from the Groves Creek Marsh, Skidaway Island, Georgia - 071405CT metaG (megahit assembly) | ecosystem: Environmental > Aquatic > Marine > Intertidal... | reverse complement strand
TTCTCGTCAGCACGAATATTTTTCTGAAGTAGACGAGAGTGTGATAAGATACAGAGTAGAAAACTCTTTGCCAACGCTTATTGGCACGAACTTGGATACAGAACAGCATGAAAAATGGTATCCTAGAGTATGGAGTCTACTGAATATGGTTCAGATTCCGATACAAGTTTCTGGTTCAGATGTTAGAGCATCACAAGCAAAAGATATAGTTGATATGTTAATTACAAACAAAGAGGTAAGGCCCATTCGATGAGTGATAGAATTGATCTTGATAACGAACTTGTTCAACAAATTCTAGTTCCAGAAAACCTTATTGAACTTAAGAATGCTGGTGTTGGTCCTCATATGGTTAGAGATACCAACCTGAAACCATTTGTACAATTCATCTTTAACTATCTAACAGAGTATGGAACTCCACCTAATGAAAAGGTTATTGATTACGAGTTTGAGAATATCCAAAAGACAGGCCCAAGCGTAGAGCCTGCTTTTCTTGCGGATAAACTTAAGGAGAGGTTTATCCGTTCTCGTCATAAGTCTATTCTTAATGACTTGGCAGACGCTAGAGAGCCAGAGCATTTTGTTGAAACTCTAATCTCTAATGCTCACAATATGTGGTCACAAGTAAGCAGTAAGAAGCATATTCTTTCTTCTGAAGACTATAAAGAGGTTATTGAAGAGTTTAAGCAGTCTGCTGAAAATAGCGAGCAAGGCGCTACATATGGATTCCCGGATGTTGATGAGCATACAGGTGGCGCAGGCCCGGGCCATCTAACATTCTTTGTGGCTCGTCCTAAAAGATTTAAGTCTTGGTTTTTACTAAATGCTTTTGTTGAACAGAGAAGACAAGGGCTTGTGCCGATCTTATTTACTCTAGAACTCACTGAAAAAGATATGTATAAGCGTTTGATGTGCATGGTAAGTGGAGTAAGTTATAGCAGGATGGTAAAGAATTCATTGATGCCTTCAGAATGGAAAAAGATTGAAACAGCAATGGAAGAGTTCAATGCTCTTGGTCCCGCTTATATTGTTCACCCCGGATTTGAAGAGCGTAAGGTTTCGAATTTTGTTCTTGAATCAACTAAGGTAGATGCCGATGTTGTTCTAGTTGATCAACTTTCTTTTGTCCATCCAGAAAATAACTCTGGCAGAACAGACGAGAATACCAAGTCAATTGTTCATGCAATGAAGGTTGCTGCTACAAAACAAGAAATTCCATATATTTGTGTTTGTCAGTTTAATCGTGAAGCCGCTCAAGTAGAAGATCTTGCTGGCGCAGATAAGATCGGTTTGTCTCGTTCAATTGAAGAAACAGCAGATCTTCTTATTGCTCTTCATAGAAATGAGGACGAAGCAGATTTGAATATGGTAAGAATGAGAATCCTTGAAGGAAGATACTGTAAAAGTAACGCTATGTGGGGTATAAAGATAAACTTGCAAAACAAAACAGAATTTACATTCAATGGCCCGGTTGTTTCAAGAGCATCGGAATAAAATCCCGGTAGAAAATATTGTTAAAGATATCCTTCCTGACGAAGAGTTTTATGAAGACTCTCGCGGCGAACTATGGTGCCGTTGTCCTTTTCATGATGATAGTAATCCAAGTTTTAGTATAAACATTAATCCAACTTCTAATAAGTATGGTTTGTACCACTGTTTTGCATGTGGCGGTGGAAACATTGTTAATATGGTTTATCAAATCAAAGGATTCGATTCTTATGATGAATCGGAAAAATGGATTGAATCTAATTATTTTAATATACTTGATGATGATTGGGATAAAGAAGAACTTCTTGCTAGAGTTTTAGAAGAAGAGCCTCCAAGAAAAACTATTGGGAAAAGAGAACTTCCTTTTTATAAAATATCACACGAAAATAAAAAGCATCCGTGGATGTATACCCAAGGTTTAACAGACGAGGCAATAGAGCATTTTATGATTACCTATGATGAAAAGCAAGACGGTGTTATTTTCCCTCATATGGTTAATAATCAAATTGTCGGTTGGCAAACGAGAGATTTGAGCGGAACAAAAAGAGCAAAGTATATAAATACTCTTGATTTTCCAAAGGCAACTACCCTTTATCATAAAGATTGTAAATGCAATAATGATACAGATTATATAATTGTTGTTGAGTCACCAAAGACGGCTGCAATAATGTGGGGTGTTGGTTATCATAATGTTGTAGCCACTTTTGGGGCTTCAATAACAGAAGAGCAAATGTCTTTGTTGTGGGACTATAAGAATATATTTTTATGGTTTGATAACGATGAAGCAGGAGCAAAAGCCACTTTAACGGCACTTAATTATCTGAAGGACTATTGCGAAGTTTATATAGTCCCTCCTGTTGAAGTACCGAAGGGCGACCCTGCTGATATCCCCTACGATGAGTGGGAGAAGTATTTGAACAAAGCAGAATATTACGTCCACTGGAGGAAATAATGGCTTTTACAAAGTTTACAAATTCTGAATCTCTTACAGTCAAAACTGAAAAAGTTCAAAATTACTTTAGAAGAGTTGGTAAAGTAAATTATGATCAATTGACTAAGGAAGAAAAAGAAGAACTTAATAAAGAATTAAATGAAAATAAAGAATAAATTTGATATAATATGTTTTATGGCAAGTCAAAAACACGAAAGAAAGTGAGACATAATGCCGACATTTAAAACAGGTAGTGATTTGATTAAGCAGAAGAGTCAAGGTGGCGGTGGTGCAAGAACCCATCGTGCAACTGACTTTGTTCCCTTCCTTTCCCTTAAGGATGGAGAAGAGGCTTTCCTTCAATTTTTTACTGATATTGATGAAGTGCCTCTAGTGAGCCTTCACCGTTATGTGAAGGTTTCTTGGGAACAGAATGGAGAAACAAAGACGGGTTATCGTGATTTTGCCTGTCGCAAGATGGATGCTTGGGATGATGGAGATGGTTCCTGTATTCTTTGTGACAAGATTGGTCACGTTCCGAAGGAAAATTTTGCTGCTGTAGCGGTATTGCTTGATCCTGTATACGATTCATCTGCGTCAACTAAAAGAATTTCAGATATTGCTTCTTTTAACATTCGTGGAAATGAGTATACTACTAAGGATGGTACAGAAATCTTTTTCCCTGAGTACGTCGTTGTATTTCAGGCTGCTCAAAACTTCTGGCAGCAGTTCACTAGCCACAGTGATCAGATTGGCCCTATTACTGCCAATCCTTGGAAGATCATTCGTGAAGGAGCAGATCAGTCAACAACTTATCATGGGTATGAAGTTGATAAGGCAGAATTGATTGACTATCGTGATATAAACATTCCCTCAATTAATGAGATTCTTGAAGGACTTGGTTCTAAGGAGAGGTATGAGATGTATCTTGGAAACGAAGACCTTTGGCAAACTCAAAAGCAAATGTATGTAAACAAGGAAGAGAATAATAGTGGTCCAATCCGCAAGAAGGAAAACGCAGAAGCAGAAGAGGATGCAGAATCTGCTTTCGAACGGATTAAGCGACAAGCAGCAGCAAAGTAAAAACAAAAAGAGGGGGAGGCAAGACCTCCCCCTCTACTATTTATATACAGACGGTTCTTCTTCGCATGTTACCAATGAAGGTGGTTGGGCTTATATTATTTTAGGCGAAGAAGGCTTTATTAACCAAAACTATGGCTATGAGATTGGTGCTACAAATAACAGCATGGAACTTAAAGCAGCAATTGAGGGCATAAAGTCTCTTGTAAATCAAAAGTGTCAAATAGAACTTTACTCTGATTCTGCTTATATGATTAACACCCTTAAAAATTCTTGGTGGAAAGACTGGGAAAAAAATAATTGGGTTAAAAGAAATGGATTGGCTACACCAAATGCCGTTCTTTGGAAAGAGTTAATTTATTTGTTGAATATAAACGATGTTGAGTTTATAAAAGTAAAAGCCCATAGTGGTGATAAGTTAAACGATTATTGTGATAAACTTGCTAAAGAGGCTCGCAAGAGTCAAGGTGATCCAATCCCAATAACTAATATCTAGGAGAAAACTTGGCCGTACCACTTCATCAACACAGCCATTATTCTATTTTTGATGGTTATGCAACAGTAGAAGAAATTCTTGATCGTGTTCAAGAGATTGGTTCTAACGCTGTTGCATTAACTGATCATGGAACTGTGGCTGGGCATGTGGAGTTTTATAGAAAAGCAACAGAGCGTGGAATAAAGCCAATCCTCGGTATTGAGTCGTATCAGGCTAGAGATAGCAGATTAAATCATCACAAATCTGATCTTAAAGGTAATCGTCCAAAAAATGATAGAAGTCATTTGATTATTCTTGCTTATAATCAAGAAGGCGTTAATAATCTTTGGACACTATCAACTCGCGCATACCTTGAGGGGTTTTATCATAAGCCTCGCGTTGATTGGGAGATTCTTGAACAACACAAAGAGGGGCTTATTCTGACTTCTGCTTGTATGGGCGGTAAAGTATCTTCTGCCATTCTTGAAGAAGCAAATGCAGAGTCAATATTAGATCAATATTTAAATATTTTTGATGATAAATTTTACATAGAACTTCATACATATGACAGTGATAATCAAAGAGAAGTAAATACTGAATTAGTACGTCTTGGACAAAAGAAGGGGATTCCTTTTGTCTATGCTACTGATGCTCATTATGCTTGTGGTGATCAATATCATAATCACGAAGCATTTGTCAATATGTCAATGAGAAAGAAGATTTCAGAAGTAGATAGAAATCACCCACCTTGCATGTGGATCATGGATGAAGATGGGATTCGTGAATCTTTAAACTACCTTCCAAAAAGTGTGGTTGAAGAGTCAATTAATAATACTCATATTATTGCTGAAATGAGTGAAGTTGAACTTCCAATGAAAAGAAAAAGAATTCCAACTTGGGGGCAAGACGGTCCTTCAAAACTGGTTGGTCTTGTAGAAGAAGGTTATTATCAGAAGGTGTCAGAATTAGATACTGAAAGTATTTACATGCAAAGAGTTGAAAAAGAACTTGACGCTATTTTTGAAGCAGAACTGTCTGATTTCTTTTTGATTGAACATCTTGTTAATGAATATGCTGAAAATAGCGATGTTCTTAGAGGTCCGGGTCGTGGTTCTGTAGGCGGCAGCCTTGTCGCATATCTTCTTGGGATTACAGATATTGATCCAATTAAGTATGGACTTATCTTTGAGCGCTTTTATAATAAAGGTCGTGAAAAGGGTGGTCTGCCTGATATTGATACAGATTTTGCTATTGAAGATCGTGACAAGATCAAGCAATTTATGCGTGATACCTTTGGCGAAGATTGTGTAACTCATATCGGCACTGTTATGAAGTTGCATGGTAAGTCTGCCCTAGAAAGGGTTGGTAAATTTCTAGAAATACCTATTAGAGATATTGAAGAAATTAAAAACATTGTTGATACAACTACAGATGCTGGCCTTATGGCTGATTGGGATGATATTGTAGAAGTTGGCGAACTACAAGGCTGGATTGCAAAGTATCCAGATCTATTTAATCTCGCAGGAGACTTGCATGGTCGAATATTTGCCAGCAGTGTTCATGCTAGTGGTTTTGTTGTTGGCGATGAACCTCTTGCTGCTATTTGTCCTCTTAGATTAGATAAAAGCGCGGGTCGCAAAGATGGCGAAATTGCAACTCAATTCGATATGCATGAAATTGAAAGTCTTGGGTTTATGAAATTAGATTTTCTTGCCCTTAAGAATCTTTCTGTTCTTAAAGAAGCACAGATGTTAATTAAAAGAAATCATGATGTTGATTGGGATTTCAAGAAGTTACATCATAACGAAGATCTAGAGAATAAAAAGTTTTGGGATCTTCTAGATCGTGGTCTAACTATTGGAGTTTTCCAAGTAGAAGATGGAGGTATTGCAAAAAGGATTGCTTCTCATATGAAGTGTCGAAATATTGAAGACCTCGCTGTGCTTGTTGCACTTAACCGACCCGGCCCCCTTAGAGCCGGATATGTTGATATGTATATAGACAGAAGAGGGGGAACTGATTATGAAGTTCTTCATCCCTTTATTGCAGACATTGTTGAAGATACATACGGCGTTTTTGTATATCAAGAGCAGGTAATCTCTTTGTTTACAAAGATGGGTTTTACTCTTGAAGAGGCAGATGATGTGCGTCGAATTATGGGTAAAAAGAAAGTAAAAGAAATGGAAGAGTTCTATCCTCGTTACATGGAAAAGGCCATCCAAAACATGGATGAAAAGTCTGCAAACGAGTTGTGGAACGAACTTCTTGGGTTTTCTAAGTATGCCTTTAATAAAGCACATTCTGTTGCGTATGGAATTATCACTCTTTGGACTCTTTGGACTAAATATATGTATCCTGCTGAATATTTACTTGCATGTATTCGGAAGGAAGATACAAGAGATGATGTTCCTCGCTTCATCGCGGAAGCACAACGTATGGGTATTAAAGTAAACCCACCAGATGTTAATAAGTCTATGTTTCAGACGGATATTATTGACGGAGAGATTTATCTTGGTTTAAAAGATATTAAGGGAGTATCAAAGGGCGCAGAATGGGTAATTGAGAATCGTCCATTTGAATCTTATGACCAAATGCTTGCTTTGTTAGAAAGTCAAAACAAAGAGTTTCTTTCTAAAAAGAAGAACGGTGAAGTAGATGGTCCTTCTCCTAAGCAGCGTCTTGGCGCAAATAAAGCAAAAGCATTGTTTAATGCTGGAGCGTTTGATTTTCTTGAAACAAGACAACTTTCAAAAAGAGAAAGAAGAGAATTTGAAAAAGAGTTACTTGGTATCATTTTAACTAATGATGCACCTAAAGTCTTGGATAAATATAAAGAAGTTATTCAGCAAGAATGTGTTATTGATTTTGGTGAGTTAAAAACTCCGGGCAATTATATTGTTGCGGGTGAGATTAAATCAATAAGAGAATTAAAAACAAAAAAGGGGCAAGATATGGCTTTCGTTACTCTAGAATATGGTGATCAGACTCTGGAGTTTGCGGTATTTGAGCAACATCTATTGGCATTTTCTGATATACTACAGGAGTGTACTCCGGTAATTGCAAGCGTTAAATCAACCAACCGTGGAGTTAATCTTACTAATTTGGAGGAACTTGTGTGAGTGCTGTTGAAGAATTATTGAAGAAAGCAACGAAAGAGTTTGGAACAGACTATGTTAGAATTGCGAGTCAAAAAGTGGACATAGAAGCCTCTTCAAGTGGTATCCCTTCTCTTGATTATGCATTAGGAATTGGTGGATACCCTAAAGGTGGTATTACGATGGTATTTGGCCCAGAAAGTGTGGGTAAATCCGTAATGGCATGTATGGCTATTGCTGAAGTTCACAAGAAGGGTGGCTATGCTGGCTATGTAGATCTTGAAGGCTCTTTTGATCCTGTGTTTGCTAGACATTTTGGAGTAGATACTGACAGATTAATTGTTAGCACCCCCAAGTCAGCAGAAGATACTGCAAAGCAAGCGGTTTACTTTGCAAACGAGCCTGCATTAGACATAGTTGTAGTAGACTCCATTGGAGCAATGGCTTCAGAAAGAGAATTAGATGAAGATGGGAAAAAGCAGGCTTATGGACAATCTGGGTTGATTACTCAGATGGTCAAGCAATTACTTCCTCGCGTTGCTGAAACTAAAAAAGTATGTCTATTATTAAACCAAGTTAGAGATACTGCAAATCGTCAAGGACTTCCAATTGTACACGCTCCGGGTGGTCACGCCCTTCATCATGCTTGCGCTGTAATTATTCAAGTTAAGAAGGGGAAGAGCGAGGGAATCAAGAAGGCAAAAGTTCCCGGCGAAACTGAACCAGTTGAGATTGGGTTTAGGCCAGTTGCTACTGTGACAAAATCAAAAGTAAGTCCTCCAAAGAGAAACGCTGAATGGGATTTATATCATACTAAAACAGAAGATAACGAAGTTGGCATAGATATAATTGAATCTATTGTTAGTGTTGGTCTTAGATCTGGAGTTATTAATCAGCGTGGTGCTTGGTATGACATTGCAGACAAATCTTTTCAGGGCAGAAATGCAGTTGTTGAGTTTTTTAAGGAAAACCCAGATCAGGTAGATAAACTAAAAGAAGAAATCTTTTTAGAAAAATGATTTATTATTATGACTCTAGCCAGATAAAAGAAATAAATAAAAATACTTTAAAATTTTTTAAAAACTTAACAAAAAACTCAAATTATGATAATATGTTAATAGAATATAAAAAAGAAAACAAGTATTGGACAGAAGATTATCCAACCCAACTATTAAATTGGGCAGATGATGGGGGACAAAATCTTGAGTAAAACAAAAACGCTTAGAGCGCAAAATCATGAAAACTATATAGCAAAAATGTATAAAGGAAAGCGCTCTCCATCATCCGGGGCTTCTTGGGTAGATCGGGGAGATGTTCGTTTTGAAATAGAAACGTATAATTATACTGCTGAATGTAAAACAACTGAAAAGAAATCTTTTTCTATTAAAAAAGAGACTTGGAATAAAATTGTTGAAGAAGCGCAAGAACAAGGCAGGAGGCCATGTATGTTTATACGGTTTGAAGATGAGTCTGGCAAAATGATTGATTTAGTAGTTAGATCAATTCACGATGACTTAGAAATGGTGGAAGATGTTAGACACTAAACTCATGAAAAAATTGTCAGATGGAAGTATCTTAGCCTCTAGAATTGAGATGTATCAGAATAAGGGGGAATTCCCTGACAAATGGATCATTGAAATAGAAAATGATCGTCGCAAAGAACCAGATCAATGTTTTCACCCTTCTGGTGATTGCTTTGCTTCAGAGGAAGAATTATACAAAAGGCTTACAGGAAAAGAGTCTAAAAGAATATCAGCAGGATTAAGAAGAGTCTTTGATTGTGGTCATTTCTGGCACGCTTACTATCAAAATATTATTGTTGATATGGGTTATGCAAAACCAGAAAATGTAGAAAGAACATATACATATCATCATGAATCTGGATGGACAGGGAAGGGCACTGTAGATACCATTGCAGAATTCCCAAACAAAGGAACGTTTATAGTGGATATGAAAACTATGAACGATATTGAATTTGATACTGGCCCCTATCCTCCAACATTAGCAAAATGGACAGCCCAATTAAATTGCTATATGCATTGGACAGGAATAGATCAGGCTTTTATTCTTGCTATTAGGAAAGGTGGAACTCCCGGTAAAGGTGGTTTACCTGCTCACGATATCAGAGAAATAAGCATTCAATATGATCAGTCTCTTTTGGATGACATATATGCAAAATGGACTAGAGTTTGGGAACGAATAATTACAGAGGGGAGCCAATGAGACTACTTTCGATTGACCCCGGATTTAAAAGATTCGGGTATTGTATCTTTGATGAAGGTACTGTTATTAAAAAACATGGAGTCTACTCAACTAGAGAGAGAAAGAAAGAAGAAAAGTATCAAGAGTATTTAAATTCTGGTATATATGATATGTACCACTGGTTTGGAGACTTGTTAGAAGAAAATAATATAACAAGAGTGATATCTGAAATTGTTCCTCCAATTTCAAATAAAGGGAATTTTGGTGTTTCTCCACAAGTCCCATTAGTTCTATCTGTTATGGCAGTTTGTAAGGTGATGGCATATGAAGATGAATTAGAGTGGATAGATATATCTGCCAGATCAGTTAAAAATGTTTTAACTGGAGATTCTTCAGTAAGTAAAGCAATTATCAGACGATTAGTTATAGATCAATACCCTGAAATAGTGCAGGGGCGGAAGTTAACTGATATACCCTTTGACGAAACAGACGCTATTGCTGTTGGCATGAGTTACTTTCCTAGATTTCATTTTGAGGTAAAGGAGAGTAATGAAAAAGTCTAAAAAAAGAAAAATAGAACCAGTTAGTAAGCATAAAGTTATGAGAGAATTGTATAGAAACTATATGCAATTTAGAGAGTATGTTAGGTCAACTGGGGAAACAGTAATTGAACATCAAAATGTTGCAATTTCTTTTTATGACTTAGGAATGGGTCTTAATGAATTGAGTCCAAGAAAGAAACAGGCTTTTTATTTAAATGTTATTTTAGATAAAAAACAAAAAGATGTTGCTGAAATTATGGGTATAACTACAGTGTCTGTCGGGCAGTATGTTGAAGCGGCATCAAAGCAGTTAGCGGATATATACTTTGGAGAGTCTGATGAGTGAAGAAGTTAATAATAAATTTGAAGATTTAACTTTTGAAGAAGAATATTATGAATTTGATATTAATGATCCTACTCTAACTCCTGCTCAATTAGATTACATTACCGATATGATCTTAAAAGCAGATGTAAGAGCAGGTAACAGAATTCATCATAAGAATCCTATTCTTTTTAAAGAACATATGAGAACTAGGTATAGGAGAGAAATCTATCCTAATAGTGGGGTGCCAGATCCTTCTGTAGAACAAGGAATGTATAATAGAACTCATCCTGAAGGTCGCAAAGTTAACAGCGAACATCAGCGTAAAGTTAATGGTGCAAGTTTTTATAGGTAATTAATTATGCCAAAGATTCCAAATAATAAGCCAGAAAAAAAGAATAATAAAGATGGAGGAAAACTACCAGCAGCAGGAGATAATGAACTCTTTGATGTTTTCACATCTAGTCGTTGTAAAGTATGTCAATCTAAATGGCGCGTTAATGTTGATATGATGTTAATTCGTGGATTTAGTGTTCGCAAAATTGCTGAGTCTTTGCAATCAGCAGGAGAAGATATTAGTTATCGTTCTGTGCAACGGCATAAAGAATCTCATCTTAATTTAGAAAAGTCTGCTTATCGTGCGATTATTGATAAACATGCAGAAGAATATGAAAAGGCAAATGCCGAAAATGATATTCGAATTATTTCTGGGAAGGCTTACTTAGATGTTTTTATTCAAAAAGGATGGGATCAATTAATATATGAAGACTTTCATGTAGAACCTAAAGATATTATTAAAGCAATTGAATTGCGTGAAGAATTAATGAGTGGAGGGTATTCTGTTCTTGAAGAAAAGATGATGCTTCAAGTTAAGTCAATGGTTCAAGCAATTAGGGAAATAGTCCCTCCAGAACTACATGCTGAAGTAGCGGCAAGAGCAAAAGAAATTGCTCAAGGAGAGACTTTAGCCATTGAAGCAGAGAATACTAAGGCTTCCGTAGGAGAGCCAGAAATGCCACAAGATTTGGGTGACTATAAAGAAATAGTCACAGTAGAACAGGAAGAGGTTGATGATGGAACAGAGTAGTGCGATTAATCTTTATGATGAAGAGATTATAAAAATCAAAGATGTGGTTGGCAGAATTGAATATAAATATAAAGATGCCACTGGTAACTTTGAAAATATGTGGAATATGATTGTTGAGTTAGAAGGTAAACTTCATGACGCCGGGTTTGAAGCAGACGCAGATTGGCACCTTGAAGAAGGAGATGACTACCCGAAACTTATTGTTAATATAATTGATCGGGTTGATCCTATATCTGGCTTTGATTTCGATAAAAAGCAGTATGAAGTCAAGAAAGCAAAAGAATTAAATGAAGACATTGAGGAAATTGAATAATGGGAACTGATCTTATTGATTTCTTTTCTTTAAATCTTAAAGACAAGAAAGTTTCAATTGTAGAATTTGCTGAATCAGATGAGTACTGTAATAAACCTCTTTATCCAAGACAAAGAGTTTTATTAAAATTAATCTTTTTAGAAGAACTTACTCCTTTTGAGGAAGATATCCTTGACGAATGGGTTTATAATAAGTCTGGCGAAGTTATGCTTTCTCCGCAGATAAGAGAAAGAGTTGGAATTCTAAGGGACCGTGGATATAATCATTTTAGAGAAGTGATGTTGATTGGAGGGCGTCGTTCTTCTAAGGGCCACATAACAGGTCTTGCCGTTGCTAAAAAGATTTATGATTTAATTAACATGGACAATCCTCAAGATAAGTATGGTATTGACCGAGATAAAGCAATTTGGGTAACAACGATTGCTGCATCAGAAGACCAAGCAAAAAGATATCAGTTTGCAGATATCACAGGATCTATCACATCATGCGATGCATTAAAACCTTATTGGTCTAAATTTCTTGAAAAAGAAATTAGTCTCATGACTCCCGCAGATATTGAAAAAGCAAATCAATTAAAAGCAAGAAGTGCTTTTAAAAGTGAACGCGATTTGGCTTCGATTAGAATAAAACCATCGGCTGCTAACGCTTCTACTATTCGTGGAGAGGCTACAATGGTTCTTATTATGGATGAGATGGCTCACATGATGGAAGGAATTAATAGTAAATCGGGAGCAGATGAAATCATAGAAGCAGCGCGACCCGCTCTTGACCAGTTTAAAGAAGATGCTCTTATCTTTGAAAATTCTTCTCCATATACAAAAGTCGGTAAGTTTTATAATAATTATCTTGTTGCAATGGATATTTTGCCTGAACAAGAACAAAAGTCTTCTGAAATTTTGGACTATAGAATGATGGGTTTTCAATTTCCTTCTTGGGAATTGTATAAAGATTGGGACAAAGATCCCGAAAGAAGATTTAAAAATGCAATCGTGCTTTCTCCAGTAGAGGATGAGGCAATGGCTCTTGAAGAAGAGCGTAACCCAGAAAAGTTTTCAGTTGAACGTCGTTCCAAGTTTGCAGAAGTTGTAGATGGATTCTTAGATCCTAATAAAGTTGACGATGTGTTTAAGACTTGGAATGGAAGAACATTAAAGACAAAGCAAGATCGTTCTGGTTATGGTCCAGAAGTTCTTTTTAAGGGACATTGTGACCCTTCAACAACTACTGCTAATTTTGGTCTTGCTATTGGGCATGTTGAACATCATTTAGATGATCAGGGAAGAAATGTACCTCATGTATTTTTTGATTATATCCATGCGTGGATTCCTGCTGACTTTCCAGATCATACTATTAACTATTTGGATGTTCAAGATGAAATTCTTGAAAATATTATTAATTTTAGACCAAAAGATTTTAGTTTCGACCAATTCCAATCAAAAGGTTTAATTCAATGGTTAAGAAAGCAGACTCGTAGAAACCAAGTTGGCGATACTATGATTAGAGAGGTTGTCGCTACTGAAAAACTTAATTATGCTAGAGCGGAAAGATTTAAAACTGCTATCAATTTAGGTCTTGTACATGCTCCTGCTGACTTTCCTCTTCTAGAACTTACTAAAAATGAATTAAAGTTCTTGCAGCAAAAGGGAAATCGTGTCGTAAAACAAAATGTTGGTCCTGTTACCACAAAGGATATCGCAGACTGTTTAATGGAAGTTGTAGACTACCTAGTAGGTGATTTTATTAATCTAGAAGGTCTATCTTCGGGGATGGCGATGGGTGCTATGGGAGGTTATACTAAAAACGCAATCGGTGCTGAAACTCCCGAATCTTTTGCTCATTTTTATTCAAAAAAGCCTAAACCTATGAGAACAAGAAGTGCAAAACAAACTCCTAGTAGGTTCGGTTACAGTAAAACCCGTCGTCCGACACTATAATTGGTAGTAAATGCATTTATTTAAGGATTCTTAATGGCTAAATACGATTTATCTAGCGCAATAAATTATGCTAGTCAATTGCCCGAAATTAGATATAGTAATATTGGTAACATTTCAAATGAAATGGTAGCAGCAGGTTTTGATCCCAAAATAGCAAAAATGGCTATAATGCTTGTATTTAAAGAAAATCCTCATATTAAAGAAAACTTAAAGTCTTCTGGGGTAAACGCACTACAAGCAGCCAAAGCCATGTATGAGGCTAATATAGATATGGGAGAAATCTTAGATAAATTACTTGAAATAGGATATCTAAGAGATGAGGCCGTAGATGCTATTAAAAATATTAATCTTGATGAAGGTGATCAAGATGTAAATAAGTTTACAGAAAAACCTCATGAAGATAATGCTTATGCTGATTATGCTGATCCCGGTTATAAATATGACGATATTCCTCCAGAGGCAATTAAAGAATTAATCAATTCTGCTGAAGAAGACAAGGCTAATATGAATCCTGAAACTTTAAGAAATATCCTTGAAAAGTTTGATGTTTCTCAAAACTCCATATCACAACTCAATAAAGAACTTTTTGCTAAAGAAGCCGCCTCAAATGATAGTACAGAGATGATCAAAGATCTTATTATGGGCAAAGGGGACGCCTTAAACCCAGATGTTGAGGCTATTATGATGGGTGGAATGAACGGCGGCTCTCGCCCCTATGATGTTTTATTTGCTATGATCACTAATCATATGATTAGAAACCCAGAAGATTTTGTAAAAGAAGTAATGCATATGGCGGTAGAGCCATATAATCAATCTGTTGAAGAAACACACCCTCAACATGCTATTCAAGAAAATATGATTAATTGGCAAGAAATCTGGGAATGGATGATTGATCATGTTCAAAGATATTGGGCTTCACAAAAACAAAAGTTTGAAAATCGTCTTGTAGAGCCAGAATTTGACGAAGAGGGTAATAAAAAACAATTTTTGTATATGGGGGCAGACCCAGAATTTTATGATCGTTACTATGAAGAGCCTTGGAGATTTTCAAGTGTAAAAACTTCAGTTGATCTATCATGGAGAGAAATTGGTTTAGCCCTACAAGATTCTGGAGTTGATAAAGATCAAATTATTACAATTCTAAAAGAAAATGGGGCTTCTGATGAAGAGGCTCATGCTGCTGCTATTCCAAGAGATGGAGCAGAAGGTGCGGGTGAAGAAGAAATGTCAGGCGCTCCAAGCGATGCCCCAGAAGATTTAGATTTGGGTGCAAGTGGAGATTTCCCATATAGTGCTGGTATGGATATAGATGGTCCGGGTGGTCTGAATGATAGTTTAGAGGGCGCTCCCGGTCCAAACGATTTTAGCGGAACTGGTGGCGGATATATGAGTGCCCCGGGTGACACTGCTGATGGAGACTTTTTTGCTGAATCTGATTCGGATGGATTCTTTGAAGATATGGCAAAAGATTATGTTGCAAAAGATCCTCAAATGACTAGAGGGGATATTGTAGAAATATTAAAAAATGAAGGCGCTGATAAACAGGAGGCAGATGAAGTGGCTGACAAACTAAAGTTGGAAGATGATCCTTCCATCAGACCGGGAGTATTTGTCAGATCCAACGTCGGAGTCGGCAAGGTTTCAAATGTTTGGGAAACCCTGTATGGCAAAATGGCAAGTGTTGTATCTGAAAATGGTTCCGAATATGAATTTATGCTTGAAGATGTAGAAGTTGTAGAGGATCAAAAAGTATCTTCTGCAAACGAAGATTTATTTATTAAGATAACCTCTCATCTAGATGGAGAGTGGTTTGATTCTTTGCAGAATTCTAAGAACCGTAATACTTACTCAGATAGAATTAAGGAATCACGCGCTTTACTTAGCGAAATCAATAATAAACTTGCCATTACTAAAAATGTTGGCGAAGTAGGAATGCTTGTTGAAGCAAGAGATGCTATTAATAATGAAATCCTATTTTGTCAAGCAAGCCTTTCTAATGATCAATTTATGGGCGAGCAAGAATATGTAGACTCTTTGCCGAAATACGAATTTGCCAGAGAAGCCTCCCTCGGCAGTCAAGTCGGTCCCGGTGGTGGAGAATCTATGGTTATTATTGCTGATGAGATGGAAAAAGAAGCCGCTTCAATTGATTGGAATCAGGTAGTAATTACAGATTCAATTGGGTTTGTTAATAATCTATCTACATCAATTCTTAGCGATGCTCAAGAAGTTGCTAAGATGGCATTTAATGAATTTTCACAAAAGGTTGCTTTTGTAGAAGATGGTAAGAGACAAGATCTTATATCTGAATTTATGAAAAATGTAGAAAATGTCAGAAGAAAAGTTGTTGCAGATGTTAAGACTGCCTCTCGGGGGCCTGAAGAAGTTGCATTTATGCTTATTAATGGAATTATTAAAAGAGGAAAAGAAGTGGGATTAAATCAAGAAGAAGCCATTCAAAATGCTGTACTAAAAATTCAGTCCTTAAATCCTAAGTATAATAATATAACTTCTATTCAAGAACTTGAAAACCTTTTGCCCGGTATTAATAATTTTGCAATTGAGTCTTACGCAGGAGAAAAAAGTTTGATGGATCTTTTGAATGAATATCTTGGAGAACTTTCAGATAGTGAAATAACTCCAGAAATGGAAGCCGCAAATAGGGCTTGGGATGAAGAACACGAAAGACGACTTGAAGAAGATCCTTTATATAGAGCAGAACATGAAGAAATGGAAGAACAGTGGCGAAAAGATGATGAATTTAGAGACAGTCCAGAAGGTAAATATAAAGACTATTGGGATTCATACGAAAGATTAAATAATTCTGATTTTTATAAAAATGATGATGAAGAAGACGAAGGATGGTTACTATAATGAGCGATTTATTTGAAAATATAGAATTGCAAATGCAAGCAGACGCAAAAGAGAAAAATCCTCGTAGTGCTATCCTTGCATCTCAGATGGAAACAGAAAAAAGGTTTGGCAACTTTATTGATGAAAATGTTAACAGAGTTAGTATTATTGAAAAGGAAATTAAAGACGTTACTGATAAGTTTGCTTATCAATATGATGTAGATCCTAAAATGGTTTACGAAGCCACTGTTTCTTACTTAACTAAAAATGCAGAGAACTTTATGCCCGAAGAAAATGAAGGACCAGTTATTGCCCCGGGTATTGAAGATTATCTTAAAGTAATGAAAGAAGCAGGATTTGAAGAGTTAGCAACAGACTGGGAACAAAAGTTATCTTCACTAGATATGCAAAATCAAGTAGATCTTTATGGAGAGATAGTTGATTCTTTTGTTGAGGCTGTAGAATCTCGCCCTGTAACTGATATGTGGGAAAACGATCCTAATCAATACGAAGAATGGGACAGAACTGCTTCTGCTCATAAAGATCTTTCTGATGAAGAATTGCTGAATAAAATTAAAAACCTTGTTCAACAATTAAAGAGACTTGAAGAGCCTATGGGTGAAGATCTAGAAGAACTCCATCAAGAACTTTGGGACCGCTCGGGTCACGGAGATAAGTGGAGAAATCGCAACAAGTCTTCTGAAGAAACTGATGAAGAAAATAAGGAAGAGAAGACCGCTGGTGCAGGTAATTATGCTGCTTATCAGATCAAAGGTAACGATCACTTCCTCTGTCCTCATTGCGCTCAAGAAATGACAGGAGATAATTTAGAATGGGAAGATTCTTTATCTCCAATAAGTCAAATGGAAATGTCAGACATTTCTAAATACACAGGACATTCAGGCAAGTGTGATCAATGTGGCATGGATTTGATTGATAAACAAAGAGAAGCGAGTGTAGAAAACTCGCTTCTTCCTATCGGTCAAAAATTAATTTCTATGGCAGAACAGTCTGGTCACTCTAAACTTGCAGACAAATGGGTTGAAGATTGGATGAACCCTGAAACAAGCGCAGAAGGCGCTCATGAAAAAATTGCAAGTGCTGCTAGACAACTCTGGGAAGTTCTTAAAGGAGATAGGCGTCCTGAAGTTAGAGAATTTTATAGCAATAATAAAAATGAACTAGTAGATTTAATGACAGAAGCAAACTTAATTGCTTATGAAATTAATCCTCAAAGAATCTCAACTAGAGAAGCGTCTGTTTCAAAGTTTATTGGAATTGAAGACGAGTTTATCAAAAAAGAAGCAATGCAGTTATACAGTGGTCCTATTTGGGATGAACTCAAAAGAAGATGGCAATCATATCCAGTAGGTCCAGACGGGCGCCAACCTCTTCAAGAAGTTGAAAAGTCCGTTGGTAGACCAGACCCATATCCTGCTGGAGCCAATAAGAGACAACAGTATGAAATTCCTAATCAAACATGGCATGACTATATTATGAGAAGTAATCTTTATGGACAAAAAGGTTATCCTTTGCGTTCAAAGGGAGTTGATGCAGATAGAGGGCCACTTCCTCCAAATATGAATAATAACCCAAATGTAAACAATAATAATCCAGACGATCAAATAACACAAGATATGTCTGGTGCTGGAGGACAAGGTGACGGTAGAAATAATGATCAAATGGTAAAAGGTCTACAAGGAAACCCGCCACCAAATCAAACAATGAATCCTAAAAGAAGAAAGAAGATGATGGAAGGTTTAACTGCCACATCCTCACTCACTCCAATTGAAGAGAAATTAATAGAGGTTTACATGAATAAAGGCTTAAATGAAAAATACGCTTCAATTATTGTAGAATCAGTAGGCGAAATGGCTCAACTTCAAGTAAGTGCGCCCGGCCTGCCTGTTGCTTCTGAAGATTCAGATAGCGTAAACATTGATAAGGAAATCGGTGGCAAAGAAGGAGATAAGTATCGCAACATTAATGTTGAAGAAACTTCAAAGGCTATCGGTGTAGAACATCAAGACCCCGGCCCTGAGTATGAAGATGTTCGTGAGTTTGTACAGCCGGGTGGCGAAGCCCCATACGCTGACAACGATGAACGTACTGAAAAGAATAAAGATAAGTACAAGGGTGAAGCCGACCGTTCAAAGATGGATGGTAAAGGTGTTAAGCAAGAGGATAATGTCCCAAAGCAATCTTCTAGAAAAATATCAGATTCTAGCGAAGAATGGATGGACTACTACAACGAAAGATATCCAGAACTTATAGAAGAGGGGCATGGGGAAGATGATGCTCATGATCTTGCAATAGAATATGCAGATTATATGATAGATAAGAAGCAAGGTGTCGAAGACGATTACTTCCTTGATCACCAATCTCCACAGGAAGTATACGATGAGGTCTATCGCTCTCCTTATGAAGAGCGTTAGACAAAAACTATTATATCTGATATAATAAATTTGTAAACTACAGTTTGGATATAAGATAGATGCCAGAATTCCCTAAATTAACTCCAGAAGAGCAAGCAAGAGTAATTAAAGAATTAGGTGGTACGCTTCCCAAGCATGATATTCGTAAGAAAATGGCTGCTTGGGAGGCTTATAACCTTGCAGGAAGTGACCCAAACGGCCCAGATGGACTCCAAGCAACAATTGGAGATATGAGGGCTAATAGAGCGCTTGCCTCTGAATTTGCTCGCAATCGAAGAGTATCTTCTGTTCAAAAGACAGCAGCCGGTGGTGGTGATTATATTGCTGCTATCCCTCGTTTCTATGATCCTGTAGAGTATTGGGAACTTTCTGGGATTCCGTGGAATATTCAAAACGATACTCACCGTCGTAAATTGTATCAGTGGTTGCGTCTGTATTATATGACACACTACTTAGTTCCTATTCTTATTGATATTTTTACTAGATTCCCCCTAGTAGGAATTGAACTAACATCAAAAGATCCAAAACTTACTCAATGGTATGAAGATCTTTTCTTTGACCGTCTTGATTACCAAGAGTTTCTTGTACGAATGGGTCGTGAATACTGGACCGTAGGACAGGCTTTCCCGCTAGGATCTTTTAATGATACTTTAGGTATTTGGGAAAGGGAAGAACTGATTAACCCAGAAGATGTTGTTCTTAAACAATATCCGCTTCTTGGTACTCAACAGTTTGAGATTAAGCCTCCTGAATTCTTAAGAGAACTAGCAACAAAGAAAAGCCCTACTCAAGATTATACTACTCTTGAAAGAGATTGGCCGGAACTAATCCCTTATCTTACTAAGAATGAAAACATTCCTGTTTCTAATATTCTTATGAAGCAAGTAGCATTTAAAATTAATGATTGGGATGTTCATGGCACTCCGCTTCTGTTAAGAGGATTGCGTACACTTATCCATGAAGAGAAGTTAATGGCTTCACAGGATGCTATTGCTGAACGTCTTTATTCTCCGCTGATTCTTGCTAAGTTGGGTGTTCAAGATATCGGTGATGGTGTGCCGTGGATGCCCGGTCCAGATGAGTGTGAAGCATTCCGTGATGATATTGATATCGCTCTTGCTTCTGATTTCCGAGTTCTTGTTCACCACTTTGGAGTAGATATTCAAAACGTATTTGGTCGTGAACAAATGCCAAATCTAGGCGAGGATTTTGATCGTATTGAGCGTAGATTGATGCAGTTGTTTGGAGTTAATCCAAGTCTACTATCTGCTGGTTCTAATTCTCAACCATACGCATCTTCAGCATTGCAGGCTGAGTTCTTAAATCAAATTCTCCGCACATACCAAAACTTCCTAAAAAGACATTTTATGGAAAGAGCAAGAGTTGTTGCTGAAGCAAATGAACATTATGACTATGAACAACGCGGAGATACTAGAGTCCCAATAATGGAAGAGCATGTTGAATATGATGAAGAAGGAAACATCATGGTTGTTGAAAGACACAAATTGCTCATTCCAGAGATTAATATGAAAGTTCTTGATCTTCGTGATGAAGCAACTCAACGTCAATTCCTTGCACAACTCAAGTCTTCTGGTGTTCCAATATCAGATCAAACATTCATGGTTGGCTTGCCCTATACATTCAAAGAAGAACTTGCTAAATTTGAAGAAGAAGCAATTGAAAAGACAGTTGCACAACAAGAAGCCAAAGTTAAGATTTACAGATTACTTAAGGCTAAGAACCTACCTATCCCTGCGGATCTATTACAAGAAATTATGGCAGCAGGACTTGATCCAAATGCTGGATTAGATCCAAATGAATTCCCCGCAATGGATCAGGGCTTGAATCAAATGGGAATGGATGCTATGATGGGTGATATGGGTCAGGCTGGTCCTGTCTCTGGTCCTATGGGTATTGAGATGCCTCCAGAGCCGGGTGGATTACCTCCAGCAGCAGCACCTATGTCAACAACTCCGGGTGGAATGCCAGAAATTTCTAATGAAAGAACTCCGATTCAACCTCCCGGTGGTAGATCTAGTATGAGTAAAGTCGTTGAAGAAAAAGAAGGAAGATTGGTAGAGAAGTTAAATCTACCTAAGAATTCTAAGAAAATTTCTTTAATTAGAGAAGATATAAAACCCGAAAAACCTCAAGAAGAAACTAATAACACAAACGAGTAAGGAGTTTTAATGGGTACTAATGAACCTTCAGGTGTGTCAGGTTCGCCTCTTGATGATTTCAAAGATATCATCATAGATGCTCACCTAGCCGGAATGGGAATGACTGCTATTGCGCGGCTTCTTGTTGATCGTTATGGCATTTCAACGTCAGAGCGTTCTGTTCGCAGGGCTATTGATCGTTGGGATAGTGAGATTTATACATTTGATGTAAATAAGTCTCCTATTGCTTCTGCTAATAGGCGTCTTAATAATGAAGATACAGAACAAGATCGTTTGCGTCGTGAGTTAGTTGAAGCAAACCGTGAACTGCTTAGACAGTCAACTGACATAAAGCGTTCTGTTAAACTTATTAAAGATTATGAATCAGTCTTAGATGCAGATGATCGTGTCGCTCAAAAGATAATCGGTGCTATGGAAACTAATCCTTATGAACCAATCTTTAGAGCCGGTCCTTCTCCAACAGAAGGTGATGACCCACACACGATGGTTGCGCTTATCTCCGATGCTCATTACGGAGAGACTGTAGATATGTATGACATTAGATATAATATGGATGTTTGTGAGCGTCGTATAGAGTTTCTTACTCAGAAAATTATACGTTTTCGTCAACTTAACAGTCAAGATCATCCAATCAATAAGATTGTCGCTGTGTTTCTTGGCGATATGATTAGTGGTAATATTCATGAAGAGTTGGCTGAATCAAATGAGTCTCCTGTTTCAGATCAACTAGTTCGCATGGCGCATCTGATGGTTGATGTTATTGGTTCGCTTTCTGAGAACTTTCCAGAGGTTGAGGTTATTGTTATGCCCGGTAATCACCCACGCTTAACAAAGAAGCCACGCCATAAGCGAAAGTATGATAACCTAGAATATATCATGGGTGAAATGGTTAAGGCCATTGTCCGTGATATTGATAATGTAAAAGTTATCGTACCAAAGGATTTGATTTATGTTCACGACATTGAGGGACACAAGGTTGGGTTCACTCATGGCGATGGATATAAGTCTACAAGTTTCGCAGGCATTCCGTTTTACGGTCTTGCGAGAAAGCGGGCGGCATTCCAAGAAGGTCTTAAGAGTCTTGGAATGCCTCCCGTAGATATGCTCATGATGGGGCATTTCCACCAATTGCTTTGGTGGCCCGGTCGTGGGTGTGATCTTATTGTCAATGGTTCTATTAAGGGGCCAGATGAGTATGCATTCGATACAATGCATGCTGGCGATGAGGCACAACAGGCGCTTATTACTATTAATCGGCGTCATGGTATTACATCTTTCGAACGTATTAATCTCGGTTCAATTAGTTAGGAGTTATAGTGAGTAATAATAACAATAATCGTAAGCGTCGTAAGAACGAAGGTTGGACAGCATACAAACAGTACCCTCGTTCTGTCTGTATTACAGTTTACGATATGCAAGGGAATCCAATTTCAGATGATATTGTAAAAAAGATTGTTTCCCACGCAGAAGATTCAATTAAGTCAGATAATTTTAATAGTCTTGCTATTGCTGTAAACAAAGGATAAGTAAAAATGACAGTTATTAAAGTTAGTGTTGGGTTAACTTCAAAGGTTACAAATCCTCGTAATCAGTATGAGAATGTTGTTTTTTCAAGGACATTTGGGCACGAAGAGCCTTTGGCTCCTAGACCTGATGATCCAGAGGATCAAGTAACTTATGATGAGTATGTTCGTGTTCGTCGTGCAGAGATTGAAGAAGAACTTAGGGTTCATGCTGAACAATCTATTCAGAATGAAATTGATGACTTTTATGAGAACATGACTGCGGGTGAGAGCGAAGAATGATAATCGGATTGCATGGGGTGCAAAGAGCAGGAAAAGATACTGTGTATAATTTAATACAGTCAGAGTATCCTGATGCAATTAGATTTGCTTTTGCAGATAAGATTAAAGAAAGTCTAGCGGCTCTGTTTGGAATTTCAGTTAGAGAAATTGATATTCTAAAAAGAGAAGGCGCAATGTTTAAAGTTGAAAGTGAAAACTACGAACATTCATATACTTGGAGAAGTTTTGCTCAAAGATATGGAACCGAAGCACATAGAGAAATCTTTGGTGAAGATTTTTGGGTAGATAAAGTTTTGCCTCGCCCTAATAAAAGAGGAATAAAATCTCATAATAATAAATTGTGGATCATTACTGATGTTCGTTTTTCTAATGAAGCGTTAAGAATTAGAGAACTAGGTGGGAAGATAGTTAGTTTAAAAAGACCTGATCTACAAAATATTGACAATCATGTTTCAGAGAACAGTTTAAATAACTACTTTGTTGATTATGAATTGGTAAACGATGGTTCTTTGGAGCAGTTAAAAGAAAGGGCAATTAAAATAGTTGAGGATATTATGGATTGATTCAATTATTTATCTAGGTACTTACAATGTCTATAGATGGAAATGAATTCGATAAAATGTTTGATCCAGAAATGGTTCATGAGTTTAGAAGTCAATTTAATGAATTACAACTAGAAAGACAAAAAGAGATTTATGAAAACAATCCTGAAGAAAAATGGTTTGTAGATTTTGCTTCTGCACTAGGTACTCAGGGTGTTGTTTTTCATAGGACAGAAGAACAAGAAGATATTATCTTTGTTCAACTCTTGACAAGAATAAAAGATAAAGAATCAGTAGAACAAATTAGTATAAATGAAATTGAAGAATATATGTCAATTGGTGTGCCAGCCGAAGCAGTTGCCGCTGCTATTCGCGCTGGCCTTTTAAGTTCGGTATTCCAATTTTGGAGAAATGTTGGAGAGGATTATGCGTAGAATAAATATTGTTGTTGATAATCAATTAGATGATGAACTACCTCATCACTTGACTGTAGATGCCACAGACCGTATTGAAGTTATTATAGATGAATATGGTGTAAGAGCAAGGTCAGATGGTGAAAAATTTGATACAATAAAAGAAGAGGCTGTTTATCCAGATGTTGTTTTTGACAATCAGTTGGAATTGTTTTCAAGCAAGCCTTGGCAGATATAAAGAAAGGTAAATATGTCAGAAGAAGAGAACAAGGAAGAGTTAGGCGGTAAAAACGTTTCCGTAGGCATTACAGAACATCCTCTGTACGGATTAGGTGTAAGGCTTATGGTTACAGATATAAATAATAATAAGAGCGAAGTATTTCTTACTGTTGATGAAGCAATAAACCTTGCTGGAAGATTTTCAAGTGTTGCAAATCTTTCATTTGTGTTAAGTCAAATTGCTTCATTGATGCAAGGAGTAGGCGCAGACCCTAAAATTATTTCACCATAAGGAATTAAGATGAGTGATAAAGAGATTAGAGTAAGAGACATAGATCCTGTTAGGGATGGTATTCCAGAAGGAACTACTAATGGTCCTTTGAAATATCTTGGAACAGATATGCATTCTCGCAAGATTATGGAAGGTAAATTCTTTTCTAATGTTGCTCCCCGTAATTTTGGTAAAGATGCTCTACCTAAAGAAGAATGGTTTTGTAACAGAGAGGACTGTGCTGGACCACACAGACATTATTTAACTCGTTGTTCTAAATGTGGCGATAGGAGGCCATTTTGATTTGGGATAAGTTCATTAATAATAAAAAACTGAATTATTCTAAACATATTGAATCAGATATTTATTCAGATACAAGTCCTATAACATATAGAACTGTTATTGAAGGAAAATATTCTAGAATCTTTATGGGGCATCCTAGAATTGTTCCTATTCAAACTTCAAGACCTTATTGGGATCTAAATGAAATCCCTTCATCTTTTAAACAGTTGTCGGCAGAGTTTGATCATAGCATTGAATATGATGCCACTCTAGAAGAGCAGGTTCCTGTATTTGCCGGAAGGGTTTGTTATCAATCCTTTGGGGACAAGGCAGGACGCAAAAGTGCTTCTGAATATCTAGAGCATATTATGGAAGTTGGTCATTACTCTATTCTAGAGCATTCAAGTGTTACATTATATTTTGATCGTGTTCCTAGATTTTGGAGCCATGAACAAGTAAGGCATCGTCATTTCAATTATTCTCAGTTGTCTCAAAGGTTTTATGTTCCAGACAAGGTTGAGTTAGTTATCCCTCCTGCTTTGTGGGAAGAAAAAGATATTGAACAGGAGTTTCATGAATATGGGGAAAGTTTGGGCAAGAAGTATTTTGGTAAACTTAATGATCTTTATAACCTTATTGGTACGGAGTCTTTTTCTCTCAAAAAGAAGAGTAGAGAAGCAGCCAGAGCAATATTACCAGAATGTACAGAAACTAAAATCGTGGTCACAGGAAACTTCCGATCATGGTACGAGTATCTACAAAAAAGAAATACACCGGAAGCAGACGCAACCTTCCAAGAAGTCGCAAGAATTGTACAATCGCGCCTCGCAAGAATTGCGCCTCACATATTTAAGGAGGAAGAACGTGGGTAATATGATGGAACCTATGGGAGAAGGTAGGAACCCAGAAGAAGAGTTAAAGGGATGGATGAACAGAAGTGCTTGGCAGGCAGACGAAAGGCATATCCCCGGTAAGTGTCATATCAAGGGAGATAAACTTCATGTAATCGCCAAGACAAAGAAGAAGGGTCTTTCTATTTGGGCTTCCGAAAAGTCAGATGGTGATTTATATAAACTTGCTTCTCGTTCTGATCAAGAAAAACAACATTGGAATGAGAATAACGAATTCTTAAAGTAAATGTCAGAAGATAATCCTTGGCGGTTCTATACTGCTGAACATCTTTGGAATAGATTGATAGAAGTTTCAGAAAAAAAAGAAATTATTGAGAACAAGTTGTTCATATATTCTCAACTAATCAATCTATTTATCCAAAGGGATGAAGCCATGAGAAGGCTTGCAACAGCAGAAACAGAAAGAATAAAAGAAGTTATACTTGACAATGTTGGGATAATAAATCAACAAATAGAAAGTCTAATGGTTAATTTAGAAATAAGTGAGGAACAGAATTATGAATGATGATTTTCAAAACGAAGATAGTGAACCACAAATTGGCCCACTAAATCAAGAACAGTTTATGATGTTTGTCAAGGCTAATTCAGATGAAGCGAAAACTATGTCTATGGAAAAGACAAGTGCTGTTGTTGCTGAAGGCATCTATCGCCTCTGCATGAGCGTTGGAGAAGAGATAGACTCATTTATTATGCAAGTTGATGCTGAAGAAATGTCTGAAATAGCCAAGACAAAGCCGGGCAGCGAAATGATGCGCCTTGTTTCTATCTTTGGAGACTCAATAGTAATGATTATTGAATCTATAAATCATCTAAAAGAAAACTTTGATGAATTCGATCAGTTCGTTAAAGAGTTCAGAACAAATGTCAAACAAAGACTACATGAACAGGAAGAAAGTTTTATACAAGAATTCGTAGACTCTATTCCTGATTCTCCTGATGAATTATTAAGTTAATTATGCTCGTCTAATTACTTGCACGTTGGGAATCATACCATCTGCCACGCAATAAAAGTTATTATATCTATCAATTGAATCTTCTTTTAAAGACTTGCAAGCAAGAGTTCCACTTATTTTAACTTCCCGATTTTTTGGGTTAAAAGATTCTGTGGTCTTTTTATTTGTCACAAAATACTTTATCTCTTCACTAAAACCCTTATAGATAATTGTATCTCCAGCATTAATGTTTCTAATTGACTCACTCATTTCTTTTCCTCCTTTTTGAGTTCTATCCATATCTTAAATGCATTATCTCTAGTATTCTCTAGTGTTTTATATCGTGTTTTGTAAAAACGTAGACGCTGATTTAGTTTGCTGTATATCTGATATTGGACAGCAATAATATTATTATCAACGGTCGGGTCATTGAAAGATGGTTTCTTTACAAGACTAACAATGTCAGATGCAACAACGTAATCAGCATAAGCCGAGTCTGTTAGTTCTACAAACTTTTCCCATGCTTTATAGAAGTGATTTGCTTTACTTGAATTCATATAAAGTCCTTCTCAATTAAAATGACATAAAAGAGGGGGATTGCTCCCCCTCTCATTTTATACTTTTATTTACTCGCCGTATGTGCGTCCAGCAACGCGATAATTGGTTCCCCTCTTCTTGCCAGCCTTAATGATCTTGTGGCCTCCGATAACCTTCTTCATAACAAGAGAATAGGTAGTGGGGTTCATCTTGACAGAATTAACAATATCGTTCTTATACATAGGCTTGTCTGACTTCTCAATCAGTTCTGTCACGGCCTTGACAAGTTCTGAGACTTCTTGTGCGCGGTTAGGCTCCATGCGGGCCACCTTACCCTTGCCGTTAGAACGCTTCTGAGAGGCTTCTGCCTTGGCCTCCAATGCGTTCTTCTCGTTCTTTGCTGCCTTAGCAATATACTCATCAAGAAATTGCTGACGGTTCTTTGCAGCATCATCATCGTTGAGCATTGCGAGAAGTCGCATACGCATATCGTGAGCAACCTTAACATTACTCTTGTTGAATGTCCTAGTCTTATTTTCAGGAGTAAGAAAAGTTACCTCATCATCTTGTGAGTTCAAGACTACAGCAGAACGCCAATTCAAATCATAATAACGAATAGTGTCTCCACGAACGGGAACATAATCATCGGGATAAATAACAGACCAAAGATCAGTTTCACTCATCATCAAAGTCTACCCCCTTCAATTCCTTGATCCAAAAGAAATCGTCCTGTGAGTTGTCGTAATCGGAAAAACTATCAACATCATCAAAGTCTTTCAACAGTTCAGCAACCCACTCAACAAACTCATCATCAAAATCATCATAAGGATCTGCAAAATTCGTCTTTGTCATTTCTGACCTCCTTCAAATATAGAATCAATAGAATTAGAAATAATCTCTACTTCTTTCTTTCGACAAGGGAAGCAACGCTTTCTTGGGTTGTATATGCTTACCTTACACCCACAAGTATAGCACCTTGAATTAGATTTTGAGACACTAGATGTAAGAGAATCGTTAGAAACCATGTTTCCCATTGTCATACAGGGGATTGCTTCATCAAATTTCATCACTAACTCCTACAATTGCATCATCACCCTTTCCTTCAACATGATGATTTTCAATAGAAATGATATCAAACTTCTTCTTTGAAAACTTATTCTTTTTTACATTTCCATAATTAAAAATAACAACATTTACATCTTCTCTTGACTCAACATGAGCAACGCGCCCATCATAGAGAGTGATTGAGATTTGATTGTTCATAACTTCTCCTATCTTATTAGAAATAAAAGTGGTGCCAAAACAAACAGGATACAAAAAACAACAAACATTATCTGACCTCTTGGGTATCTTGATTGTGAATATCAAGTGGCTGACTAACTTCATCGTCTGAATCATTATCTTCAATTAGAGAAAAATAATACTTCCACTCATCATCGTTGAAAGTATTAGTGAACCGAGGAATGAGGATTTCGCTCATTACTTCCATCAGCCTTTTACAATCCTTGTCTCCGTTGATGAAGTCCTTAGATGCTCGCATAAAAGTATGCTGTAGGGTGAATATAATAGAATCGCAATCCAAGATATTGATTTCCCACTCTGCATCCCGATCTATCTCCCACCCCCGCTGAGACTTCTCAAAGGTAACGACATACTTATAGACTTCCCACTCATGATCGCTCCAAAGATACTTGCAACCATTGAATAGGTCCAAAAGACTCTGATGATAATTGCTTGAAATTTGATAATTCTTATTATCCTGATGGATTAGTTCATAGATTGCATTCATGACATAGGAAGTCTCTGCAATATTTAGGGAAACCCTCTTCTTTGGGAAATACATACTACCAACCTCTCATTTCCTCTACAAGTTCGCGCTGTCGGCTAGCATTCATCATGCTAATTTCATGCTGCCATTCCTGCGCTTCATGCATTTCAGCATCTTGCTCATCATAAATAAAAGTTTCAACCTGATTCCAAAAAGAATCGCTAAGAGAATATGAATCGTCCTCTGGGTGTGTAAACCAAGCGCGAATATCCTCAACGACTTCTGATGCCCTAACATCAAGCAGGCTGACGTTACTACGATCTATTGCCTCAATAGCCATACTAGCAACGTCATTTGGCGAATTGCTCTTTTCAATTAGATAGATAGGCCCATATGAGGGGACATTGAAAATGTATGTAGAGATATGTGAGATATCATACTTGAGGCCAATATCACTATAATTCTCAAGAATCTCTGACATTATACAAACCTCTTTGGGTTGGGAACAGTATTGCCGACCTTGCTTCGTCGCTTCTTTGTCTTTCTGATAGTTACCTTAGCAATTCTCTTTGGAGTTTGGTAGTTAGAAGTCTTTGTCTTACGCAAGTTCATCCTCCTAGTAGTAATCATCGTAGTCGCAAGGCTGCGACTCTTTCTCTGCATGATACTTGTAATCGTAGTGCGCTTCAAGGGCATCTTCATACTCACTTTCTGCCATTTCACAGCACGCATCAAAACTTAGTTCGATCACGATATACTTATCAGCAGCCTCTGGCTCATCCTCAACGATTGAGTCATACAACTTTGTCATTTCTTCCTTGCTGCCGAATTCATCGGGAATCCTGTCATAGTTTATGATCTTTTCAGCCTCGGCATCATACTCGTAAAGGCCAAAGAGTCCACGACTATCAATCTCTTCTGCTGCCTTCTGAAAAGGGTATTCTGGCGGGTCATACCAACTCATAGTGTTTCTAATCCTCCTTGATTTCAGGGACGCAGGAACCACAGTAAGGAAGCCCCTCTGTCCAAGTCACAGCCTTAGTTGCTGGATTGACATAAGTAACATCCTTCTCTGGAATGGTGTGTCCACACATGCATTTGATTGTGTCTGTATTGTCCATATTATTTCCTTTCTTTGATAAAGCATAGCCCCTAGCGGGAGTCGAACCCGCGATAAACTTCCGCATAAGCATCACAAGCGTCCTTGTGTGATACCGGCGTCGTTGCCACTAGACCATTAGGGGCATAAATATTATAGACGGTTCCACAGTCAAGTCAAGTGGTGTCACCAAATTGGATCTACACCTACCTGCTCACCCGTCACCGACAACCGATTCCTTTAGTTATTATATTTAGTTATATTATGTAGCCCGAACAGATCATTATTCGGGTTGTTATCACATGGGTCGTATTGCAGGTTTATGTCAGGTCTAGATGGACAACCCCCATGCGTGTTGCCCCCTGCTTTCCCCCGTTGCCACGGAGTTCGGATTATCTAATTGGTGGCAACCTCTTAGACTCTCCCATAATCCCGCTGACGCCTCACGGCGTTTCGTCCTCTTTAGGACTCATCAGAGCGGTTATTGTTTTCAAGATCATACTGAACCAAGTTAGCAATTTCAAGTGCCCTACGAATCTCACTCTTAAAACCCGGTGTAATAACAATAGTGTCCTCTGGCTGACTGTCCATGCAAATAGCATTTAGCCATCCAATAATTTCAGCAAGTTCTTGTGCCTCTTTTAGTGTAATCATTATATCAACCCACAAACATAGTCGTCTTGATCTGCATTATGTTCTCTATCCGTAAACGATGTTTCCGAAAGTAGCAACCTGAACAACAACATCAGCAACATCACCATCAGCGTAACCAGAATCGTCGTTAGCAACAGCCTGACGAAGATACTCAACGAGATAATCCGCAGCCTGAACCTCGTTGTTGAGAATCTTAGAGATTGCCTCTACAACCTTATCTACATTGACCTCATGAATAGTGTCTGCCTCGTCAGGCTCACGAAACTTTACTGAATACCAAATCTCATCAAGAATGTCGCTTGCGTTATTACCCTCACGACTAAGATAGTTTGCCCAATAGTTTGCGCTGCCGTAATGGGAATCAAAAGCCGTCATAAGAAGATCACTAACCAACTTGTCCGTAACATTTACAGATACAGTTACCTTACCAACAACTGTCTTATTCATTTCATTCTCTTTCATTAGATTGCTTAGTATTTTACTCGTATACGTTTTGTTGTCAAGACATAAATGTAATGACTTTGTTAGTCCTGCGGAATGTCCTTAAACCAATCAATCTCAGAAAGAATCTCATGGTTAATAAACCAATCTACAAAAAGAGTTCCGTCCCTATCATTATCATATCCGACATAGCCGTTATTAACGTATTCCTGCTCGTAGTCGGAGTCATAATATAGTTCCCAGAACTCGTTAGTATCCATATCGTACATCGCGTCTGCTCGCTCCCGAATCCCACAACAAATACGCTTGTAATGCTCATCTGAAATAATCTTAGGCATTGTCGCCCTCCTTATTACTCTCGTTGTAAACCTTACTAACTGCATCCTCTACTGCATTCCAAGCGTAAGTTGCTTCGACATAAATACCACCACTCATCAACTGATAAATAATGCCTGTTCCATCAAGGTCATTGTTGTCGCTAAAATAGTAAAAATCGCTTGTATAATCATCTACATAATCGCTTGCGCGAGGGTTGTTGCTGAACCAATCTAGCACATCTGCACCGTTATTCCAGCCCATATGTTCGCAAAAGTCAAGCCTTGCATCAAAAAGGTCGTCGTCGGGGTTATTCACAACAGCGTCATGAAGCCAATCACAGGCCATGATGGTAAGCCGACGCTCAAAGCGGTCAAAGTTGTGCCCATACCATTCCTTACCAACATTATTATCGTCGCTCAACCAGCGGCCAAGTTCATCAGCAATCTCACTCATAGTCTTACTCACTTGCTGCCTCCAAAAATCTTAGTGAGGTTGTCGCTGTATGCACAAAGAGGCTCAATCCTATCACGGTCAAAAGTGCCGCCCGTACCAAGAAAAGGGTCGGTGCAAAGGTCAATATACTCATCGTCTGCTTCATCTTCCGGCCATACATACTCAATAGTAGCGGTCTTATCATCACACTCAGTAACAACGTAGTGAGCCTTAGTGTCAGCAACAACAATGCTGAAAATCTTACCCGGCCCAAACTCGTTCATGTTGGCTGCATTGTTGAAAAGAACACGCAGGTAATCGTGATAGCGGTCGTATGCTGCATTCGTCTTTGCAAGGTAATCTTCAATACTCATATTATCCCTCCAAACTCCTACGGATATTGTAAAGGTCAAATCGTGCGGATTCTACTGTCTCAGGGTCGTCGCTGTCAAGGCTTGACTTGTAAAGATTATTGTAATAGTCCATAATCGTGTCAATGCAAGCAGCCTTTACATCCTCATACCAACCGTGAGCATAGCATCCTGTCCCATCCCAAATGTGTGGGCCAAAGATGTATTCCTCTGCATCAAAGAACATATCCCTCATGGTGTAAGAGTAATCACACTCAAAATCAAGGATAGCCTTACCCAACTTCTGCCCAACATAAATAGCATCATTGTAGTCAGGATAAGCGACGATTCCATAAACCATTCCGTCAATCGGGTCAGTAAAAGGATACCAAGTGATACCGGCGTCCCAATGCAGGTAATCATCAAGGTGACTGTAAACCTTTGACATAAAGCGTGCCTTGTCTCCCGGCTTCCACTCCTGACCATAAATGTCAATGCCTTCATAAAACATTTCTAGACCTTCTTGTTCGACAGGATGTTGTGAACCGCCTCGTCAATAAGCGGGCCAATCTGCTTGTAAAGAGTGTCAATAATTTTCTGCGCGTTTTCAATATCCTTCTCGTCGTCAGGGTCGTGGATGCCGCTGTCCTCAATCTCGTCAATGCGCCAACGGAGAAGCGTCAGCAGAAAATCATACTCGTTCAGCGTAAGAACAACCGCTGCCTTTGAGTTCCAATCAGTCATTACAGTACCTCCATCATCACAAACTCGTACAGGTTCCAAGCGTTCGGGAGACTCTGAACAGGAATACTCTCGTCGTCCTCCGTCCACGCCTTGACCACGTTACCATCAGCATCCGTGATAGTCAAGTCGAAATAGTCCCAAAAGTTATTGACGATAGTAAACGTAAGTCCCTTATCAGTCTGGAAGCGAACACCACCACGCTTCTCGTCTACATCTACCATACTGTCCTCGTCAATGCCAAGTGCAGGGCGGATAAGAACGGGGATACAGTCAATAATCTGCTTTGCAACGGGTGAAATATTAGACATTACCAATCACCTTCCAATCCTCGTAGATTCCAACAATCTCGCTGTAAATATTGAACGGCTCATCGCGCTTATGTCCCTCGTCGTCCCTGTAACCGCAATCATCGTTGCTGCCTACATCACAGGAAAGATAACAAGCGCGTCCATCGAAATAATAATCAGGCTCCAACATGATTACCTCCCGCTCGTACCCACGACATTTCCTCCAACTCATGCTTGTAAGAGTAGTCGTTGTCGTACTTGGTTGCAAGGGTAGCAAGGATGTTTGTTCCCAACTTTACCAAATCTTCACGATTGGTAGAAACATCGTTGAGCGTACAATAAGACGCATCCTCTAGTGCAACTTCACCATTCTTGTCGTCCACCAAGACAATGGTGAAGCGGAGAAGCGGAGAGTCCTCGTCGTCATTAGGGTCAAAGTCTCCACAATAACCCTCATCCATAAACTCCCAATAGAGCCGATAAACATTAGTGGAGGTATCGAAATCCACGATAACATCCTCGTACTGCTCAATAGCCTGAGTCCAATCCATTATTCCATCCCCTCAAACTGAATGGACAGGTAAATCTCATGGCGCGTACCGTTCTCCGTGTCATAAATAGCGACAGGACGCCATTCAGTATCCCACATAGCCTCCTGAATAGCCCACTCAACGGCGTCAAGAGAGCGATGCATAGACAGGTAAACTTCACGCTCCCCCGGCTTACGCTCTACAAGAAGCCACGGCCTGTCTTGCTGGCACCGGAGGTCAAGAAGAACATCTGCCTCTGGGTATGAAATGTAATTACCATTGTCCTCAATCTCTTGGAGAACGCCAAGAATAACCTCGTTAGTCAGTTCTGGAATAGTAGTCATTATTGTTCCTTTCTAGCCGAGAGTAACGATGTGTGAATGCTTGTTGAGCCTGACATACTTCATAAGAATCTTATAGACCTCGCGCTCGCTAGGGTCGTCCTCCAAAATCTCACGGTCCTCGTCAGAAAGCATACCACGCTGGACAATGAGCATACCATCGCTTGCACAACCACCCCAACTACCTGTATCAAGGTCCATCCAAATAAGGTCAGTATCCATGTTCACTCCCATCCACTTACACGCGCACGCTGCTTGTCCTTGCGGCGCTTTGTCTTGTTGGACTCTACACCATGAATGCGAGAATGCATAACGTCAAACCGCTGACCGTTGGTGCGAGTCTCCTGACGAAACTTCTTGCGCTGCTTGTTAGTCATTATCAGTCCTCTTCATCCTCATACCACTCGTCATCCTCGTTGATAAACTCAATGGTAATGCTCTTGACACGGACTCCCCAACTACCACAGTCCTCGTACTCAATATACACAGGGTACATACCGTCCCCGTAGCCGCTGCTGCTGCACACAGCATCATCCATGTTACCACCATGCGTAGAGAAGGGACCGGCCATTTCGCCACCCATGCTAGCAGCGCAGGCACGGCTGTAAGGGTTATCGCTAGTCACAGTCTTGTTGTCCTCTGCAAAACGAACGTCACCATCAAGGACATAGCAAGGGTCCACAATCATAATCTGGCCGGAATCAACCGGCACGCGACCGATAAGCGTCTTGGTAATCATTACAATCCTCCTAGTCGAACTCGCAAATCTCAAGGATAGTGAAGCCCAAAGCCTCAAGCGCGGCCTTCACCTTTTCGCCCTGCGCCTCCGCGTCGTCAAGGGCAGCGGAGAAACTGTCAGCCTCTACATCGAAGATATGGTTAGCGGTAATCTCGAAAGAATAAGTCTCACTCACGGTAATCCTCCTAGCGTCCGAGCAGGCGGTCAAGCCAACTCTTGTTCGTCTTTGCGCGATGCTCGTCCTCCAACATCGAAACAACATGCATCAGGGACTCAACCTCGCCCTCCAACTCGCAAACCCTCTCGTTCATGGCGGCAATCTCAACGCCCATGTGGTAAGTCTCAGCCTCTACCGCGCTCTCCACGGTATCACGGATGTAACGCTCCGCGTACTCGCGGCCAATCTCATTAGCCTCCATGATGCGCTCCATAATCGGCTCCACAACCATCTTATACATCGGGTCACTCATGTTCACGTTGCACTCCTTGTTTGTGTTGTCCTGAACTCTACTCTCTTGTCCACCCTTGTCAAGAGAGTGGATGTAAAGAAAGTGTTAGTAAATCGTGTTGCCCTCGTATTCCTCATACATCTCAACATATCCCTCAAATCCAACCGACTCTGCGGCCTCCGCGAATTCAAGGTCATACAAATCTTCCATATCGTCAATATAGATGCCGACGCTGGAATCACCGCTTGCCTCTCCAACATACCCCCCGCCAGCCTCACAGTATGCCAGCGTGAATGAAAGACCATCCATAAGGTCATTGTTATTCATTACCACATGCTCCATCCACTCAACAGGCGGGGACCATGCGGAGTCAAAGCGATAGGTGACAGTCTTGGTTCCATCACTAACGCTTTCGTGTGAAATAACATCACACACATCCCACTTAGTACCCCAATGCTTCACATGCCAGCGGTATTCCTCGTCGGACATAGTGGGAATGGACACTCCATTGTGAGTAAGAACCTCGCCACGCTTCACATCGTCGGGGAGAGGATACAGCGTTGAAAGAGACAGGGGAGAGTCGTCAGTCTTGACAACCTCAATGAACTTATCCACAGCCTCCACAGGACCGCTTACAGTAAGAATGTTCTGACACCAATTAGGCATTACTCTACCTCCCGTACTGAATGTTGCGTGCCTCAAAGCACTTGGAACGGAAATCATCCTTGTCAAACTTATTGAGCGGGGACGAGGAACGAATCTCGTCAATAATAGCATCTACAATCTCGTCCACAATCAGGGACGGATACTGCTGCTCATCGTCCCACTCAACCGAATAATCCTTATCCACCGCGTTGATTGCCCTTGCAATGATGTTCTCGTCAATCATTATTACATGACCTCCTCAGTAGTCCACTCAAAGCCAGCCCACCCTGCGGCCTCATCGCTATCCAGCAGGCCAGCCACGCCAGCCACGCCGGGGATACGCTCCATCCACTTCTGCGCCCACTCTACGGCATCCTCATGGAGCAGGAAAGGCCCAATGACGTTGGTGTGAGTGTTGGTAATGGTAACAACTACAAACATGCTAGTCCTCCCAATCGTAGAACTCAATAGAGTCATTCACAGGCTGCGGGTTGCTTACACGCAGGAAAGAAAGAATCTCCCATGCCTCGCTCTCGTCGTCAGTATAGAACGATACATCACGAATACCAAACCCTGCGCCGGAATCGTGTGCCACTCCAAAGGATTCCGTAACTTCCTCAATCACCTTCTGTACGGCCTCCATCTGACCAAGCGGGTACTCAGCAATAACGTAATACATTCTAGTCACTCTCCCTCGTTACATGCCCTTGCGGTAAGTCCTTAGTCCAAATCGCGGCATAAACTTCTCCATCCGTGTCAATAAGATAATACCACCCGTCCTCGTCTTGCACAAGGAGATTACCGTCCGGGGTCATACCAATCTCATAGACCGGCTCGGCCCCATCAACAGCGTTGAGTCGGTAAAGTGCCTTCTCCTGATACTCATTCATCAGTCGTTTCCCCTATCCTAAAGAAAGATGCCGGTAGTCTCGCGGAACTGAACCATAGCAGGAAGCATAGGCTCATACATCCTGTGAGTCACGGTGTTCACGATAGCAATAGGGGTCGCCATGACGAAAGAGTTAGCGCCGTCAAAGGCATTGTCGTAAATGATGGTTGCGGCCTGCTCGTACAACTCGTCAAGGTCGTCCGAACCCTCGTAGTAAACGGAGTAGCCGTTCCGATTGACCATTCCGACAACCATGTAGAAGTAGTAGAACTCGTCCTCACACAGCGGAACGTCGCTCACGGTCGTCCCATGACCGAACTCAAAGGTCATGTTCTCCACCACATCGTACTGCTCGTCGTAATTCTTCATCAGTCGTTCCCCCTATCTTTCTCAATCGCGTTCGCGGCGTTCCATGCTGTCTCAGCCGCAACCCGCATGTTGCCGCCAGCCTTCTCAGCGATAAGCATAGCAAGCAGGGCCGCGTTCTCTGCCATATGCTTGCCACCACTACGGTAAGCGTTACCGGCGATAACCATAGCGTGCGGGATAGTCATGGCCTTCATGCTTTCGATAAGCCCTGCGTAAGTCTTGTCGTCCATCAGTCGTTCCCCTTCCCATTACGGCGAGACAGCCAAGACTCAAAGCGAGCCTGAACGTCCTCATCCGTTACATACAGCCAATCCACGTTCACCCAACCATCCTCGTCGTACTGCTGAATCTCCATCATACCCAACGGCTTACCCTTGTGAGTGGGGACGATAGCACGAAACTCATCACCATCATCAGTCACCGGGGCAATCAGGATGTAAGCGGGAACCTTCTCCATCAGTCAATCTCCTTCATCCGAAACTCTGGCAGGACGTTACGATAGTGCGTGTCGTCAAACTGCTGATTGTCATGGAAGGTAACGCTAGCGTTTGGCGTACCATCATCGTAAGGGGTGTTCTCCAAGCAAACGGTGTAAGACGCCGTACTCTCGTATCCATCAACATCCACAATAGGGAAGTCAATAGTGACATACACTCCGTAGTCATTCTTTGCGATGGTCACTTTCGGGTCTGCAAGGTTGCTCATACGATTACCTTCTTCCTCTCCGTAGTAATCTGGGTGTTCGTTTATGTAATCGCTATCCTTGTTCTCAGGCACGCTGCGCCTCCCTTGTCATAAGGTAGGCAACCGCTGAGGCCAGCGTGCCAAAGCCCGGTACGTTCCCGTTCTCCGCGCTGCTGACGTTCCACTTGCTGCCCGCCTTCTCAACAGAGCCAAGGTACTTCCCCGGCTTGTCGTAGAAGTAGCCATTCACCGGAACGGTCTTGGTGATTTCGTTGATAATCCACTTCCCATCGTTGGTGCGAAGAGCAGTCACCTTGTTGCTTCCTGAGTAGAACCTGCGAACCATAATGTCTCTCTCTTTCTCTCTTTCTCTTGACTAGAGCCTACTCCCTTCCCCACAACAATCAAGGGAAGGGAGGTTAGAACTTTGTTAGGCTGCGACCAGCGTGCCGGAACGAATCTTCTGCTCAAACTCGTCGCAAGCCTCAGTCATTTCCATAACCTCGTCCTGCAACCTAGCCGCCCTCCTGCGAGCATCAAGGAACCTAGTGACCGACTGATAAGCCCGCAACGCTGCCTCGTCCTGCCCGGAAGGGAGCAGCATATACAGGCTACGGGCGGTGTCGCACAGGTAGCCGATTTCCTCGTCCGTCGTAGCGACGAAGGCGTGAGCAAGGTCACGACGCATCTGACCGTTCAGCGAAGTCACCTGCCGACGATAATCCTTGTCACGCTTCTCATGCCGCATCTTGATAGTGAGGTTAGTGACCTCACGGACGGCCTGACTGACCTCATCCTTCATCGCATCATAAGACGCCATAACTTCCTCGCGCGCCTTGCACGCCGCATCCCGACGGTCTGATACCCGTTCTGCGAACATGATAGCGGCCTGCGGCCCACAGTAGTCGCTGAATGCCGGAATGTCGTTGAACGTGACCTGCATGTAGTAGTCAATGGCACCATTCGTCTGCCAACGGGTGCGCTTGATTACGTCCTTCACACCGGCAGGCTTATGAGCGGAAATCCACTCAATCGCTGCCTCCATCGTAGCCACGCGAATCTTGCGGGGGCGACGAATGCTTACAGCGTGGTCGCCGTTGCGGTGTTCTCCGTGGACCTTTTCGGCCCGCTCAATCTCACCGCGCTGGACATACTGAGTAAGGGTATTGTCAATAGCCTTACGCTGCGACTCAATGGAAGCCACAAGCCGGGTGATGAGCGTTTCTGTTGCCTTGTTGATACTCATTCTCGGTTCTCTCCTAACCGATTGTGATTACGTCGTCAGTCTTGCACACGATGGAAGTCTCTGCAAGGACTCCCGTAAGCGGCTCCACATCAAGGTAGTGGAAACCGTCAGTCCAATCAACCCTAGCCCAAACCTCGCGGTCGTGGACCATAACCAGCACAATGTCGCCGGGGCGAATCTCCATCAGTCGTTCTCCTTCT
>Ga0181583_10000196_pt1 | contig 39357 bp, 35 predicted proteins | sample 071ome_31_FD_132461 | JGI IMG/M metagenome (GOLD analysis project Ga0181583, IMG submission 132461) | Coastal salt marsh microbial communities from the Groves Creek Marsh, Skidaway Island, Georgia - 071405CT metaG (megahit assembly) | ecosystem: Environmental > Aquatic > Marine > Intertidal... | reverse complement strand
CAGAGCGACAGGATCTCGATGTTGTTGCTGTCGCCATAGACGATGTTCTTGCCCCGCTTGCGATACTTCTCCACGACTTCGATGTCATTATCCATGGCGATGTAGGGAATACTGTTCTCCTCAAGAAACGCCGCGAGAGTCGTGCCCAGGCGCCCAAAGCCGCCAATGATGACATGATCCTGCAGATGCAGCTGCACCGCGATGGCACGTCCCTTGTCCCTGCCACGCAGCAAGGCAGCACTCAGCTCGTTAGCACGTCGAATCAGGAAGGGGCTCGCCAGCATACTGAAGATGGCGATGATGGTGATGAATGAAGCCTGATCCACCGGCACCACGCCGTTGAGCAGGGCCAGGGCCATCAGCGCCAGACCAAATTCACCCGCCTGTGCCAGATTCAATCCTACTGCCAGGGCATCCTGGCTGGTGAAACCCAGCACGCGCACAGACAAGGCCACCACCAGCGCCTTGACGAGAATCAGGCAGGCCGTGAACAGCAGAATGCGTGGCCAGAACTCAAACAGCAGATTGAGATCGAGATTCATGCCGATGGTGACGAAGAACAGGCCCAGCAAGATATCCCGGAAGGGGCGGATGTCACTCTGGATTTGATAACGATAGTGGCCTTCACCCAGCATCATGCCCGTCACGAAGCCACCCAGCGCCATGGACAGGTGGAAACTGTGGGTGAGCCATGCCGCCAACAACACAATCACCAGTGTAGAGAGCAGGAAGATTTCCTCGGACTGGCTGGTGGCAACTTCCCTGTATACAGAAGGCAGAATCCATTTACCCACAGCGAGCAGAATACTGACCAGCACCAGTGTGTTGAATCCCGCCGTGAGCAGGTTCCCCAACAGGGCAGAAGGCTCGCCGGATGCCAGCACCGGCACCAGTACGAGGAAGATTACCGCCACGATGTCCTGGAACAGGAGGACACCCACCGAGAGTTGGCCGTGTTGATGATGCAGTTGCTGATTGTTCTGCAGCTCGCGGGTGACGATGGCCGTGGACGACAAAGCAAGAGAGCCGGCGATCATCACGGCCGTTGCCAATGTTGCGCCCCACAGGTAGGCAGAGAGCGCAAACACCAGGGAGCACACGACCACCTGCACACCGCCCACACCGAAAACGGCGAAGCGCATGGTGAGCATCTTGCGAAAATTGAACTCCAGGCCCAGGGTGAAGAGCAGGAACACGACGCCAAACTCGGCGAGGAAGCGAAAGCGCTCGGGGTCATCCACGAGACCGAAGGCTGACGGGCCAAGAATTGCACCCACCACTACATAGGCGACGATGTTGGCCATGCGCAATCGGCGCAGCACGATGGCGCCGAGCAGCGAGCACGTTAGGATGATCAGAAACTGTTGAAATAATTCTTCAGACATAGCGCTGTAGGGATGGAGAGCCGCGATGAGCTCGCTCTCTTATCTTGTTGAAAAACAAACAGAATGATTCTGGCATGGAAATCGCTTCGTTTCATCCACATTAGGGGCCGGTCTTCCTCCGAAAATAGCGGTAACCAATTCGGCCCGGTTTCGTCTAACAGAAACAACAAGGCCATTCCTCATGGCAAACGCACACTGCTAACAAGGAACCAGACACGTGATCAAACTGAAAGAATTGAGCAAGGTCTACCGCACGGCCTACATGGAAACTACCGCACTCAACAACATCTCTATTCATATCGGCAAGGGCGAGTTCGTCGCCGTCATGGGGCCTTCCGGCTGTGGCAAGTCCACGCTGTTGAACGTGGTCGGCATGATCGACAGTCCCAGCAGCGGCGAATACTACTTCGATGGTGAAGAGGTCGGTCATTGTTCCGAGAATGAACTGGTAGATGTGCGCAAGCGAAACATCGGATTCATTTTCCAGAACTTCAACCTGATCGATGATCTCACGGTGGCAGAGAACGTGGACCTGCCCCTGTTGTACCTTGGCATGGCCAAGAAGGAGCGCAAGGCGCGAGTACAGGAAGCCCTGGAACTGGTTGGCCTCGAAGCGCGCTCACGGCACAAGCCACAGGAGCTGTCCGGTGGTCAGCAACAACGGGTCGCGGTGGCGCGCTCCGTGGTGGGTGATCCCAAACTTATTCTGGCGGATGAGCCCACCGGTAACCTGGACACCCGGAACGGTGATGAAGTCATGGCCATGCTGGATCGACTCAAGCAGAAAGGCGTGACGATACTGATGGTGACCCATTCTCCCGAACACGGCGAGCGCGCCGACCGCATCATCCATATGCTGGATGGTGAGGTCGTCAATGGTGACGGCGCGGGTCTCTCAGTTGTCGCAGACAACCGCAAGGCCGAAGTGCCAGCCTGATCAGGGAGTTCACTCATGTTTACCCACTATACCAAGATGGCCCTGAAAGCCTTGCTGCGATTCAGGCTGCATTCCACCATCAGCCTGTTGAGCCTCGTCGTTGGCTTCAGCTGTTTCATATCAGCCGTCATGCTGTCCAACTACTCTGACAGTTTCGACCAGGGTTTCGAAAACTCGGACCGAATCTACAACCTGATGATACGCTCCATCGGCGATGGCCCGTTGCCCGATCGCTTTCCCATCGTGAATGAACCCGCCGCGCGCTACCTGCGCACAACGTTCCCTGAGATTCCCAACATCGTTCGCGCCAGCAGCGGCTTCCCGCAGGCGATAACCTACGAGGGACAATCCAGTACCCTGGACACGAAGTACATCGAAGAGCGTTTCTTCGACATCTTCCCGCTGGAAACCATTCACGGCATCGATACCGGCGAGCAACTACCGCCGAATTCCGCGATGCTGACTGAAGAAGGTGCCATGTTGATCTTCGGCCGTACCGATGTGGTGGGTGAACGTATACTGGTGGAGAATAAGCACGACGTGGTGATCGCCGGTGTCGCGCGCAAGCCGGATTTCCCCTCACATCTGTCAGCGGGCATTGCCTTCTTCAATACCGACCTGTTTATTCCCATCGCCATGCCGGACCAGGTAACCCGCGATGCCATCGCGGCCAACGGCGGCGACCCCAACCAGGATCGCTGGGGCAACCAGTCTGATTTCGTCTATATCGAAATACCGGAAGACATGCCCTTCGATCTCGATGAATTCAATCAGCAACTGGATGACTTCGTGAAGGCAACCATGCCGGAAGAGCGGGTAGCTATCCAGACCTTCGAGCTGCTGCCGGTCAAGGATCTTGTGCCTACCCAGTTGGCCTTCGTAACCGGCGGTTTCGATCTGCCCAACATATTGATTGCAGCAGGCGCACTGGTGCTGCTGATTGGCTGCCTTAATTATTCCAACCTGGTGGTGGCGCAGCTTTCCCTGCGTAGCCAGGAGATCGGTGTGCAGAAGATTCTCGGCGCCAAGCGTTCGACCCTGCTTGTCCAGTACTGCTACGAGACTCTGCTGTTTCTGTTGATTGCACTGTTTATTACGCTGCTTATCCTCGGCCTTGCCCTGTCCAGTCTCCAGGCATCGGGCCTCCCCGGCATTTCGCCACTCATGCTCTTCGACCCTGCCTTGTGGACTGTGTTGTTACTCATGATGCTGGTCATCGTGGCGATTGCCGGTGGCTATCCTGCGCTGCGCACGGCACTGGTGCCACTGGTTTCCATGATGCGACCCAAGGGCTCGAGCGGATACTCGGCGCGCATGCGCAACCTCATGGTGGGCGTGCAGTTCTTTATCTCTGGCACCCTGATGATTCTGGCCACGGTGATGTTCATGCAGAACAATGCTATGACGCGGCAGCTGGATGGTTCGGTGCTGGATCCCAAGATAGCCATAAATGTGCCAGCTGATACCTTTGACGTCGATCCTGATCTGCTCATTCAGCAGTTGCAACAGGATCCCTCGGTCATCTCCGTGTCACAGGTGGATGTACTGCCCTGGTCCATCAGCAACTCCTCTTCAAATTTCCGGCGCGAGAGGGACATCAATTCACAGGAAGCCGAGTTGTCGCGGCACTATGTTGGCTACAATTACACCACCACCATGGACCAGCCCCTGGTGGCGGGTCGTGACTTCTCCCGCGAACGCAGCAGTGATCTGTTGCCGAATTCCGGCGAATTGAATTCCGCCAGCGGCCCCTTCAATGTCATCATCGATGACAAGGCGGCGAGGGCGCTGGGCTGGGAGAATGCCACCGAGGCGATCGGTCAGTCTTTCTACCAGGAGTACGATGCCAATAACAACCGCGGCGAAATTCTGGTTGAGATGATCGTGGTGGGGGCGATGAGCGATCGAAAATATGAATTCATCGACTTCTCGGCCTTCGGTTCCGATGGCGAGATCTATTTCCTGCAACCCCAGAGCGCAGATTACCTGGTAGTGAAAGTTGATCGTGAGCTGCTCAATCAAGGCCTGCAGCATATCGATAACACCTGGAATCGTCTCATGCCGGACATGCCTCTCAAGCGCGAGTTTGTGGATGACATTTTCTACCAGACATTTGGCATGTTCCTCGGTATCGGAGCGTCAATAGGTATCCTGTCTCTTTTTGGCTTCTTCGTGGCGAGCATCGGACTGTTGGGTAATGCCACCTTCATTACCAATATTCGCAAGCGGGAGGTTGGCATTCGCAAGGTGATGGGAGCCAGTTCCGGAACCCTGTTGCGGATGCTGCTGCTGGATTTCGCCAGACCCATCCTCATCGCCAATGCACTGGCCTGGCCCCTGGGTTTCTTCATCGGGCAGGGCTATACCTCGTTCTTTGCCGCCCAGGTGAACATCAATTTCCTGCCCTTCCTGGTGAGCCTGGGCTTGTCGGCGGCGATCGCCTTCGCGGCAGTTTTTTCCCAGAGCCTGAAGAGCGCGCGGGTGCGACCGGCGATGGTATTGCGCTACGAGTGAGTAGCGCGAACCTGACTCCAGGGGAGAGAGCCACCTTTTATGGGACGCTGATGCGTCCCTTTTTTTGCCGTGTTTTTAATGCCGCTGGGGCGAACCTAGCTGTAGGACATGGAGCCGTCCGAGTTGCGGGTGAGCCCGACCAGACGGTTCAGAATGTGCTGGAACTCCTCCTGGCTGATGTCGATCTTTTCGACCACCCGGCCATAGAGGGTGAAGGTGGGCACGGAGCGCTCGCCGAATTCCTGCTGGGCCTCGTGCAGGCAGAACAGAATGATGCGTTCCTTCCGGGTCAGACCATCCCTGGCATCGGGAATGGTGTCATACAGATCGTCTTCTCTCATGGCGGCGGGGATTCGGGCTCCATGGTGGCGGCTGAGGTCGTCTGGCAGTGTAGCGGGATGCCCGCTTGCTGTCCTCCCCTCTCTGCCAGAGGACTGCCGTTTCGCTGCGGCCTGTCCTAACACCTTGTTTAATGTGGGAAATTTGACCTGTAGAAAAATGGGTGTCCTAAAAAATAAAAATGGGTGTCCTGAAAAGGGGGTGGGGCTGGTGTGTTCGGTTTTTCCGATCAAGATTATCGAAATTACTCGTTTTACTGATTAACTTCCGGGGCCTATTGTTACAGCATCTGCCCGATCTTTGCTTCAACGCGAAAGCAGGGCCGGTGCATTTTTACCCTTAAAAACAAGGTGGTAGCAAGTTACCACAGGTTTCTCAACTCAAGGAGTTGCGCAATGATTAAACGATCTCTCCCTCTCGTCACTGCGGTGGCCATGGCGCTGGTACCTCTCAGCGCGGCCCAGGCGCAGACTGGCGGCCCGGACAACCAGTTTTGGTGGCCGGACAATGTCAACCTCAGCCCGCTGCGTCAGCATGCTGAAGAATCCAATCCCTATGGCGCTGACTTTGACTACGCGGAAGCCTTCGCTTCACTCGATCTCGATACACTCAAGGCCGAGATCGCCGAACTCATGACCACTTCCCAGGACTGGTGGCCCGCCGACTATGGCCACTACGGTCCTTTCTTTATTCGTATGGCCTGGCACAGCGCCGGTACCTACCGTGAGGCCGATGGCCGAGGTGGCGCCGGCGGCGGTCAGCAGCGCTTCGAGCCGCTGAACAGCTGGCCAGATAACGCCAATCTCGACAAGGCCCGTCGCCTGTTGTGGCCGATCAAGCAGAAGTACGGACGCGACCTGTCCTGGGCCGACCTGATGGTGCTGGCCGGTAACGTCGCGCTGGAATCCATGGGCTTCGAAACCTTCGGTTTCGCCGGTGGTCGTGAAGACGACTGGGAAGCGGACGAGGTGTATTGGGGTCCGGAAGGCGAGTGGCTGGAAAGCGAGCGCTTCGACGGCGAGATGCTGGAGAATCCCCTGGCTGCCGTGCAGATGGGTCTGATCTATGTGAATCCCGAAGGCCCCGGTGGCAACCCCGATCCCTTGGCGGCTGCCCAACGCATTCGTGAGACCTTCGGCCGCATGGCCATGAACGACGAAGAGACCGCCGCCCTGATCGCGGGTGGACACACCTTCGGTAAGGCACACGGTGCACAATCACCGCAGAACTGTGTCGGACCCGAGCCTGCCGCGAACGATATTGAGGCCCAGGGTTTCGGTTGGGACAACAGCTGTGGCACCGGCAAGGGTGCGGATACAATCACCAGTGGCCTGGAAGGCGCCTGGACCGTGAGTCCTGCCCAGTGGACCCATAACTACCTGCAGAACCTGTACGGCTACGAATGGGAACTGACCCGCAGCCCGGCCGGTGCACAGCAGTGGACCCCCGCCGGCGGTGCCGGTGCCGGCCTGGTGCCTGACGCACATGATCCTTCGTTACGTCACGCGCCCATGATGTTTACGACTGACCTGGCCCTGCGTGAGGATCCCATCTACCGTGAGATCACCAGCCGCTGGCTGGAAAACCCGGCGCAGTTCGAAGATGCCTTCGCCCGCGCCTGGTTCAAGCTGACTCACCGTGACATGGGTCCCCGTGCCCGTTACGTGGGCAGCGATGTACCCGAAGAAGTGTTGATCTGGCAGGATCCCATTCCTGCAGTGGATCACAACCTGGTTAACGCCCGTGATATCCGTAACCTGAAATCCGACATCATGGATTCAGGCCTGACTGTTCAGGAACTGATTCGCACAGCCTGGGCATCCGCCGCCTCTTTCCGTGGCAGCGACATGCGCGGTGGCGCTAACGGTGCACGTGTACGCCTGGCTCCCCAGAACAACTGGGCAGCCAACAACCCGGCTGAACTCGGCCGGGTACTCGGTGTGCTGGAAGGAATCCAGGAAGACTTCAATGACTCCGCCCGTGGCAACAAGCGCGTCTCACTGGCAGACGTGATTGTGCTGGCTGGTGCGGCCGCGATTGAAGCCGCCGCCGAGCAAGCTGGCTACGACGTGGAAGTACCCTTCGTGCCTGGTCGTATGGATGCCTCCCAGGAGCAGACCGATGTGCGTTCCTTCGGTGTCCTCGAGCCCAACACAGATGGCTTCCGTAATTACTACTCCAGTGACAGCTACCTGTCACCAACCACCGCGTTGATCGACAAGGCCAACCAGTTGAACCTGACCGTGCCTGAAATGACAGCCCTGGTGGGTGGCATGCGAGTGCTGGGCGGTAATACCGGTGGCAGCACGCACGGTGTGTTTACCGACGAGACTGGCGTACTCAGCAATGACTTCTTCGTGAACCTGCTGGATATGTCCACCGAGTGGGTACAGTCCGGCTCCACGGAAGGTATCTACGAGGGTCGCGATCGCAGCACGGGCGCCGTGAAGTACACCGCGACTCCGGTTGACCTGGTGTTCGGCTCACAGTCAGAGCTGCGCTCCATCGCGGAAGTGTATGCGGCCAATGGCGGCGAAGAACAGTTCGTTAACGACTTCGTTGCAGCCTGGACCAAGGTGATGACCCTGGATCGATTCGATCTCGATTCCTGATAGGGGATCAGTCACCCGCAAGAAAGGAAACGGCGGCCAGATGGCCGCCGTTTTTTTTAGAGATTGAACAGGGATTCGAAACACCCGGTAATCAGGCGCGAGGCGTCAAAGGGGATCACACCCTCCACGCCCAGGGCATTGTCCTCGTGCATTCTTTGTTCCGAGGCAAACATCGTGCCCTTATCCGGCCACACCTGAATCGACACCACCACCTTTTCCCCTTCCTGCGCATCCACCGCCTTGTAGAAATCTGTTTGCCTACCGCGAGGCACGAAGTCTTGCCAAGCGTCCATGATGTCGAGGCAACCATAGCGTTTGAAGATTGCTTCGCTGTTTTTTGCCCAGGCCTTGTAGGCCTCCAGATTCGTCTCAGGCACGGGGATAACCAACACAGCCAGATACATTCGAGGCACCTCGCCTTCACGATGAATTAGTGTCAAGGGCAGCATGCTTGATATTCAGGCAGGTGCACGCCCGGTGACGTGTTTGTTAAGCCTGATATCGGCATGGCCGGGGCAGAGATGACTTCAGCAGAGATGGCCCGGGTCTGTAGCAGGATGTCATTCAGTATCCTGCATGACCTTGAGACCGCTATTCCCTTGGCAGTTCGCGATTGCGCATCAACTCAATGATGGCCTGTATATGCTCGTCTGTCAGATGCATCTGTTTCTGCATCTGGCGAATCTTCATGAGTTCCTTGTCTGTAATGATGCCGTCCTCCAGAGAACTGGCGATCTCGGCTTCCAGAATGAGCTTGCGACGGTCTATCTGATTGGCGAAGGCGGTTGCGACAATACCGGTGAGCAAGGCCACGACACACACGCCCATCAACGCGGTGAACGCACCGATGATCTTGCCCAGGCCCGTAATCGGTGCGACATCCCCGTAGCCAACCGTGGTCAGCGTGATCAGTGACCACCACATGGTCTCCGGGATAGAGGCAAAGTGCTCCGGTTGCGCCCGGTTTTCTACGACGTACATGAGCGCCGACGAGGTAAACAAGGCCACGCAGAACAGATAGACCGTCGCGCCAAAGGAATTGGCCTCCTCGCGCACGGCAGACACCAGGTCTTCCAGGGCGGTCGAATAGTGGGAAATCTTCAACAGGCGGAACAGGCGCAAGACGCGCAACCAGCGCAGGTCGACATGGGACAGGAACAGCGGGAGTAGTGAGGGCAAGATTGCAACCAGGTCGATAATGCCGGTGAAGCTGAATATATAACCAAGCCGCCTACCCGTCGCCGACTGGAAACGGCTGTCCTCACGCGCCGAACTGGCCCAGATGCGCAACAGGTATTCCATTCCGAAGATGCCGACAGAGAACAACTCGAACCATAGAAACTGTGTTTCAAAACGGAGCCCAAGGGAATCGATAGACTCCAGCGAGACTGCCAGCAGATTCAGCAGGATCAGCGTCGACAGGAAGCGGTCGCAGTAGATACCGATGCGGTCACCGTTGCTGCTCTTGTCCAGTATTTCCAGCGTGCGTTTCTTATTAAACATCCCTTGGCCCACCCACCGATCTGCATCCGAACAACATAATGCTTTGTGTCGACAAGACAGAGTCGGATTTGAGTAATGGGAGAATATCTGAATTGATTGGCCCACTCCTGCAGTGAAATACGATCCGGCTTGGCACGATTGAAACCAGTATTTTATTTCTTTCGCCGTTGTACCAAGGCTTTGCGGTTGTAGAAAATCTATACATAAGACACATATAACTTAATAGACATTTATGACCAGATGTTCTCATAATTATCGCGATCTTTAGTTATAGAGCCGGTGCTTTTCGTCCGATTAACTTACAAGGTGGTCATCATTACAAGCAACCAAACCAATATGAGAGAAATTGCACATGGCATTTCAAAAAATCATGGACTACTTGGGCACCCTGGGCATCATTGGCTCACTCATCTTCGTAGGACTTGAGTTGCAACAGTCACACACCATCGCGCTCGCCGGGCAGATACAAGCCAGAAATCAAATGGCGGCGGACCTCCTGCTCGCTCCTCTGGAGGGAAACATGGGTCTATTCAAGGCATGGGGCGGTGGAATTCAAGGTGAGACCGAGTATGAAATCCTACAAAGCGTCTTACGCACTCATCGCGCCTTGACCACTACCAATGCATGGCAGCAATATCAATTGGGTCTGCTAAGTGATGAAGTATGGAGGCAGGTCGAGCAAAGACAAGGGACGGGGTGGAGGAACTGCAACGGAAACAGAGTAGAGTTTAAAGGCCAATATACAGAGTCATTGCTTGAATACGCAACTGAACATTGGAGTAGTGAGGAATGCGAAGAAGGAAACGGATTATAAATGCCCACAAAGATACCTGTAGAGATCTCATTTAACGCAATCGCCAACTTTCTCGGTGTGGTTGGCATAATAGGTTCTCTGATATTCGTTGGGATGGAATTGAGACAGACCCAGATTATTGCTCTAGGTAATCAGATTCAACAGCGCGCAAACATGCAAGCTGATTTTATACTCGCGAATCTCGAAGACACCGACATCGGACGCCAATTATTAGCAGAGCAAAGAAATGTAATGACCCAGCACTTTCTGCACAGGTCAGGCCGCTAATGCATATGCCTCAGCGGGTGTTCTCATCCCCAACGCCTGGTGAGGACGTCGGGTGTTGTACCAGCAGATCCAGTCGCTGATCACGCGGCTGGCATGCTGCAGACTTTCAAAGCGGTGCCGATGCACACACTGTTCCTTCAAGGTCCGGATCACGCGCTCCACCATACCGTTCTGCTGCGGGCAGTGCGGTGTGATGAACTCCTGCTGCAAGCCGTAGCTCCTGACCAGTCTCGTGTAGGTCCGGCTTGTGAACACCAGACCGTTGTCCGATCGCAGCAAGAACGGTTCCCGTACGCGGCCAAGCGTGCCGTATCGACAGATCAGCGCCTGCTCCAGTGCCGCCTGAGCCGTCGTTGCCTTGCCGCTGCGCGACAGGTGCCAGCCCAGCAACTCGCGGGTGTGGCAGTCGATCACCAGTGCCAAGGAAAGCCAACCATCCCGGCCACCCCAGACCCGACACAGGTCGGTTGCCCAGCGTTGGTCCGGCCTGGTCGCCACCGAGGGCAGCGCCTGAATCCGCGGCCGATGCCCGATGGCGCGCTTGCGCACCTGCCAGCCCTTGAGCTGAAAAATGCGTTGCACCGTGTTCTTGTTCATCTCCAGCAAGCCTGCCACCGTGCGGTAACCAAAGGATGGTTCCTGCTCGATCAAGGCCTTGATCGGGGCTGCAAGCGCCTCCTGCACCTTCGGCACCGACTTGGTGGCGCGGTAGTAGTAGGTCCGACGCGGGACTTCAAACCACCGGCACAACTGGCTGACAGACACGCTGTAGCCTTCTTCCTTCAAGCCCTGCTGCACGCGGTCGATCAGTTCTCGTCCCTGCCCAGCAGGGCATCCAGCTTTTTTCTGGCGCGCAGCTCCAGCATGGCCTCACCGTACGCTTCCTGCAGCTTCTTGATCTCGCGCTCGTACTGCTCGCGCACATCTTCCGGCTTGGCTCGCAGGGCGTTCTCCATCCCGGCCTTGGCCTGGTTCACCCAGTCCTCGATTTCCGCTGGTGGCAGATCAAACTGGCGGCTGGCTTCGGCTACCGTGGCCTTGCCCTGGATGATGTCCAGCACCAGGGCCGACTTGCGCTTGGCGGTCCAGCGCTTGATGTCTTCGTCTTGCATGTTGCTCATGGGTATCTCCACTAGATTGGTGAATAATACCTGAGCAGGAAATTACTGGGTCATTACAGAAAAGGGCAGTCCCTAAATGCCATGGATCCAGGCATGCTAACAGACGAGGAGTTTGAAGTCTTTAACCTGATCCATGAATGGCGCGTTAATTCAGTTCAGAATGTCTTCCAGCAATATGAACTAGGTTTACTCTCCGATGATATATGGACTCAAGTTAAAGGTCGGATAGATACACAGTACGCCAATTGTGCATTGAGATCCTATTATCGCGATGTAATTCCCAGCCTTCAGGTGTATTAGTTCAGACCAAATCTGACACCTAGCTTGAAATAGTGAGGGTTACCGGTTTTGATTGAAGGTGACAAAACCTGAAATCAACCGAAACCAAGAGGTAACCCTCATGCTCCATACTAATGACAAGATCGTTAAACACAAGGTCGGCTTGCTGAATTTGGCCGATGAGCTGGGCAATATAGCTCAGGCTTGCAAGATGATGGGTGTGTCCAGAGACACATTCTACCGCTACAAAGAAGCCGTCGAGGACGGTGGTGTTGAAGCGCTCCTTGACCGTAATCGCCGCGTCCCTAATCGTAAGAATCGGGTTGATCCCAAGATTGAAGAAACTGTAGTGGCTTACGCCATTGCGGAGCCCGCTCACGGCCAGGTTAGAGTATCCAATGAGCTGCGTAAACAAGGTGTATTTGTCTCACCGACCGGAGTTCGCGGTGTATGGCTCAGGCATGATCTGGAGAACTTCAAGAAGCGTCTGAAGGCTTTAGAAGCTAAGGTGGCCGAGGAAGGTCTTATCCTCACAGAGTCACAGGTTCAAGCCTTGGAGAAAAAGAAGCTTGATGATCAGGCGTGTGGAGAGATTGACACAGCCCATCCAGGCTATCTGGGCTCTCAGGACACATTCTACGTGGGCACTTTCAAAGGTGTCGGCAGGGTCTATCAGCAGACTTATGTGGATACGTACGCCAAAGTAGCACACTGTAAGCTGTACACCACCAAAACACCCATTACTGCCGCAGATCTGCTCAATGATCGAGTGCTGCCATTCTATGCTGCCCAGGAGTTACCTGTATTGCGCGTTCTGACAGATCGAGGCACAGAGTACTGTGGTAAAGCAGAAAGCCATGATTATCAGCTGTACCTGGCGATCAATGACATAGAGCACACTCGAACTAAGGTGCGCCATCCGCAAACCAATGGCATCTGTTAGCGATTCCACAAGACCATACTGCAGGAATTTTATCAGCATCTTTCAGGAACAAGACAATCCTGCATTCCATAAATTATCTCTTCATATGAACCTCTTGGCTTTAATATTCCAGAAAGTTCTACTTATTACTTATGTCTTATTCAGGGAAAGCTTACGCATACATGATGAGGAAAGAAAGTATAACTAATCGGCTAGCCATTTATCGAAAAACACTTTTGCCCTATCAAATGCTTCCACGAAATATGACTGCTTAGTATAAAACGCATGATCCCAAGGGCTTGCTCTTAACGGATACATAACCAATTCAACATGAACAGAGTTTTCGACATATCGATTCATCATATCTATGCTTTGACGGCTATCCACCACGATATCCTTCTGATTATGAAGGATCAATATAGGAGCTGAATCTGGGTTCACATGACTGACTGGTGCCGCAATTTCCAAGAGATCTGCATCTGGGGTTACAGCTTTGTCTCCAGTTAAGAATAGCTCATAACTTTTCGTCCCACCCAAGTTGTATTCCCCGTGATTTGCTGGCAGAGCTAACGCTACCACTGCACTTACGTTGCTTGAGACTGTACCATTCCCCCCATCGCCCTCAAGATCGTAGTTAATTGGGCTCCCTGAATTAGCTGCCAGCATCGCTACATTATAAGCTCCCGACGAAGTACCTAGAGCTCCAATATGCTCTACATCAAGATTATATTGTTCGCCATTAGCTCTTAGCCATCTTATTGCCGCTTTAACGTCTTGAACTTGTTCGGGGAATACTGAGCCAGGATGGGATACGGTACCCCTATTCTCTGCCATCGCAACGGCGAAACCACGATCGAGAAGAGCGCCAACGAACTGGCTGCGCTCGGCCAACGCACCATAAGTCCATCCTCCACCACCGACATAGAGGATGACTTTTCGGCTAGTGTTCGAATCATCCGGCAACCATAAATTAAGCAGAAGAGTCTCGCCAGAATCATAAGAGGCAAATTCTATATTGGAGAATGATTGAACAGGACTCTGGAATCCGCAAAGCTGCCTCCCATATTGATATTGAGATTCCCCGAGAGGCACGATCTCGCCTGTTTTTATCATCTGGAGTGTAAGGACCTGTTGGTCATCAAATGACATGCCAATATAAGAATCGCTAACATCAAAGTACTTCACATAATATCTTGATCCATTGAATTGAACTGATTCAGGCAAGAGTGCCTCGACAGATGAGGTCACATAGTCGGTCTCTGTCCAGCTATATCTGTAATCATCAGTGTTAGGCCCATAGTAATTATCATAAGGAGTCGAGGGCAGAGTGCCTGCATTTGCGAAGTAATCAATTATACAAGAGGCAATATCAGATTCAGTTGCATTAGCCACCGAAGAAAAAGCCACATAAATATAGAGTGCGCCAAGGTATCGAAATAGTTGCTGCACTGGAAACCCTCCCCCTTTTAATGGAAAAATTGTCTCAGGAATTTGAATGACCCGATGTATTACGTGTTCAGATCCTTCTTGTCAATACTTTTGATTTGATGGATGAGTCTACCCGTAAGCTTCCCCGTCAAGTAAACAGTTCAAAAGTAGAGTTTCCGGCTGATTGTAAACGGGCTTCCAAAGGCGTGAGATCGCCCGATGAGTCATGAAACGTTTCTAGGTATGTTTACACTGCCACAAGCAGAGAATCTAAATAATCCGCCCATATTTGCATCATCTCTGTTCGCTCCTCAATGAATGCTGTCCGATTATAGGTATCCCCCATCGGGTCTTTTACCTTATGAGCGATTTGAAGCTCAATAAGCACTGAACGAAAACCCAGCTGCTCCTCCAGAAAAGTTCTGCCAATCGCTCTGAACCCATGGGGACAGATAGCGTCTTTATCAAACCCGAGGGTTCTCAGGGCGGTCCTAACCCCGTTATCACTCATAGGCCTTGTTTTACCACGAGCGTTTGGAAACACATACTCACTGCCTTCAGAAAATAGCCTTGCTTGCTCCAACAGTTCCATGGCCTGCCGTGGAAGCGGAGTGATGTGATCTCGGTTGGACTTTTGATTCTCAGACGCCCTCACCCACCTAGACTGCTTAAAATCAATTTCAGACCACCGCATGGTTCTTATCTCTCCGGGGCGCTGAAACAGCAGGATAGAGAGCTTTAATGCGATAGATACCACCCCAAGGCCCCTGTAGTCCTGCGCCGCCAGCAATAGCCTCTTAAGATCTTCAGGGTCTGTTAGGGCAGCGTAGTGCTTTACTTTAATCTTTTTAAGGGCCTTAGATAGGCCAACGGCAGGATTTCGCTCGAGTCGACCCGTGATACGCGCATAATCAAGTACTTGGCTAACTAGCTGGCAGGCTCTATGAGCTATATCAACCGTTCTTCGCTCAATGACCCGTAATACTGACAGGATTTCGGGCTCAGCAAGCGCAGATACAGGCCGCCGTCCCAGGGTTGGAAACAAATCCTTTTTCAATATTCTGAGGCTTCTGGTCCGGTAGCTTTCTGACTTATCGGCCATATGGCTTTCAAACCACTCATTGGCTATCGCCTCAAAAGTCTCACCAGCTGCAATGTTTTGCGTTAGCCGTTTCAGTCGCTTTAGCTCTGCGGGGTCATTACCCCTTGCCACAGCCTCTCTGGCGGCCTGATGTTGCTGTCTGGCATCCGCCAAACTGACATCCGGATAGGTGCCTAAGGAGAGCGTTTTGCGCTTTCCCGCTATGGCATAGTCGTAGCGCCAGTATTTGCCCCCATTGGGATGAAGGAGCATGTACAAGCCACGCCCATCGGTTAGCTTTCTCGGCTTTTGGCCAGATTTTGCTTTATCTACTTGAATTGCCGTAAGTTTTTGCAAGGCTCACCCCCCATTTACGGTACAAGAGAGTGATATTATGGCATGTGCCGTATAATATACCGAATAAATTACGGTATATAGTGGCACGGCAGGAGACTATGGCGGACTAAGAATTCTTTATATCTAGTTGTTTTTAATGGTATTTAACTACCATAAAGACATTCAGCTACAAGAATTTGGTCGGAGTGAGAGGATTTGAACCTCCGGCCCCTGCCTCCCGAAGGCAGTGCTCTACCAGGCTGAGCTACACTCCGAACGGTGTTCACGGCTAGAAAGCCGTGTGAAGGAACTGGGTACTGAATTGCCCCGCCTGCTCCCCGTAGGGTGCAGGCGGGGCACTATGCGCTAGATTCGCGAACGGGTCAATTGCACATCCGCATTGCGCCACAGTGAATCGAACTGGCGCTTGGTGATGATGGCTTCCTGTTCCTTGCCCTGGGCTTCCTGGGCCTGGTACAGGCCGAAGGTTGACCAGCCATTCTGCTGGTTCCATTGCAGGTCCTTCAGGTACACCTCTTCCGCTTCCTCGGGGCGGCCTGCGTCCAGCAAGGCGGCGCCCTGGTAGAGACGCATGGACTGGCTCCAGTCCGGTGGCTCGGTGTAGTTGAGGTTGTCCTGGAATTCCACGGCGTGGCCGTAGTGCATGATGGCAACGTCGAGGTTGCCGTCTGCTTCCTCGATCTCACCCATCAGGGCATGCATGGCCAGGTTGAGGACGTGGGCAGCCGGCGTTGGGCCGACTCCCGACTCGTTGACATCAGTGGCGGCGATCTGGTCACGGATGTTCTGCAGTTCCGCACGGGCCGGGTCCATGTGGCCCTTGGCCACGTGGGCGCTACCCATCACATAACTCCACATGCCGGACAGGTAAGGGTTGGTGGCCTTGGCCCGGTTGGCGGCGTTGTCGGCATGAATCTTGTCCCACTTGCCGAAGACCTTGTCCGTGACCCATTCGTGGGCGATGGTCTTGGCGCCGCGGCTGCCGTTGGCGACATTGCGGGCCGCTGCTTCATAGGAAGCTTCGTAGTTGCCCTGCAACATGTTGGCGTAGCGCACGAAATCCAGTGCATGCGGCTTGTGAATCTTGTGCGACAGTGGGTAGGTGCCGATCAGGGGGAAGTTGGTGTCGCCCCAGATTTCGGCGAACTGATCGTCCACGATCTGTGAACGCTCGTTGATGTCGATGGCCTTCTCGTACTCGCCGACCCGCAGGTAGATATGGCCGGGCATGTGCACCATATGACCACTGATAGGCACGGTCGCCTCCAGTTTCTGGGCGGCGGGCATAGCCAGTTCGGGCTCGGCTGACATCTCCATCAGGTGGATGTACAGGTGGTTGGCACCGGGATGGTCGTGCTCGAGAGTCATCGCCGTCTCCAGTGCGGCCTTGGCTTCGGCGGTGCCGGGCTTGGCGGAACCGTCCAGGTTCCAGTAATCCCAGCGGGTGGTATTCATATAGGCTTCGGCGAACACGGAATGGATGTCGGCATCGTCGGGATACTTCACCGTCAGGTCGCGCATGGCATCCAGGTAGGCGAAGTCGCGCTCGCGGCTGTCAGGGATCGCGTCCTTGTTATAGAGCACGAACATGGCATTGATCATATCCCGTTCTTTCTGGGTGCCATTGTTGGCCAACTCCAGTGCGGTGCGGATGGCTTGCAGGCCAGTGCCCTGGGGGTCATCCGGCAGGCCCTGGTAGCGGCTGTTGGGATTGGGTCCGATGGCGTGGGCCATACCCCAGTAGGGCATGGGGTGATCCGGCGCCAGTCGGGATGCTTCCTGGTAGGAGGCGATGGCCTCCGGGAAGTAGAAACTCCAGGCCATTCGCAGGCCCTGGTCGAAGAAGGCCTGGGCTTCGTCAGACTCGATGGAGGTGGGGTAACTGTAGGTTCCGCCACCTGGAATCATGATGGCCAGCGGCTCATCCTGGGCTTGTGTCGAGAGCGAAACTCCCAGAAACAGCGTTGCTGCACTCGCAACTAGCAACTTGCGCATGTAACTCTCCTATTTTTCTGACTGCTAATCAGACTTCAGACGATTATAGTGTGTCACTGCAACGGAATGACACTGGCTCAGAAGAACTGACCGTCCCGCGTTGAGCCTTCATTCGATCTGGATGACTAAGTGCCAGTATACCCTCTAGCCATGAGCTAGAGTAGACACGCGCTACCGCCGTCGCGCCCGGGGCATTGCGTCAAGCTGCCAATACCCCTAACCTGAATCCCCGGAGGAAATAGGGACAGATTTATTTTTTGTAAAAAAATAAATCTGTCCCTATTTCCTACCCGCTGCTACAAAAAGGAGCCTATAGATGACCGACACAGATTCTCTCGTGATCGACGTCTTCACCGACTACATCTGACCCTGGTGTTATCTCAGTACCGTGAGTATTGAAAAACTGAAGGCCAACTACCCGGTAAGCATTCGCTGGCTACCCTTCCCCCTGCATCCCGACACGCCGCCGGGAGGAAAATCCCTGGCCGAGCTATTCGCCGGGCGCGACATCGAGCCCATGCGCCAGCGCATGAAGGCGTTGATGGCTGAGGCCGGACTGGACTATGGCGAGCGCAGCCACACCTACAACAGCCGACTGGCCCAGGAACTGGGCAAATGGGCCGACACCCAGCAAGGGGGCGAGGCCATTCACGACGCGCTCTACCGCGCCTACTTCGTGGACAACAGCAATCTCTATGATGTCGATCTGCTGGTGGGCATCGCGGAAAACGTTGGGCTCGATGGTGCTGCCGCCCGTGTCGTGCTGGAACAGCGCTTATTCAAGGAGGCGGTGGATGCGGACTGGCAGCGGGCCTGGGAGATGGGCATCACCGGCGTACCCACCTTTTACAAGGATGACCTGGTGGTGGTGGGTTGCCAGCCGTATGATGTGCTGGAAAGATTTGTTAAACATTTATTGGTAGACAGGAAATAGGCTGAAATAGGGACAGATTTATTTTTTCTACAAAAAATAAATCTGTCCCTATTTCCGGTCCCTATTTCCGAGAGCACCCTGCATCATGACTCAGAGAAAAGCCCTGGTCACCTGTGTCGATCGCTACATGGGTCCGGCCATCAAAACCAAATTTGACGCACTGGGTTTCCAGGTGATCGGCGGTCCTTCCCCCATGACCACTCAGCAGGATTGCGAGGCGCTGATTGCCGCCGCCGGTGACATCGACATCCTGGTGGCCAACCTGGCCGAGCCGCCCATGACCGGGCCGGTGCAGAACATCGACAACGGTGACTGGCACACGCTCTTCGATGCCCTGGTCCATCCGCTCATGTACCTGGTGCGCGCGGTGGCCCCGCAGATGCTGGCGAGACAGTCTGGCAAGATCATCGCCGTGACCAGCGCGGCGCCGTTAAAGGGTATTCCCAACAACGCGGCCTACTGTGCAGCCCGGGGCGCGCAGAACGGGTTCATCAAGGCGGTGGGCCTGGAGCTGGCGCGCGCCAATATCCAGGTCAATGCCATCGCCCAGAACTACATCAACAACAATACCTATTATCCCGATGACTTGCTGGACGACGCCAAATTTCTTGATCACGTGAAGCGCAATGTGCCGACCAACAAGGTAGGTGCTGCAGAGGAAACGGCGGAGCTGGCCGCCTACCTGGCCAGTGACCAGTGCCAGCACATGGTGGGCCAGGTCATTCCGTTGGCGGGTGGCTGGGTTACCTGATGTGGCGTTGAGGATGGCGAAGCGAACCTAGTGCTGTTCGTCGTCTTCGTCGATGATGTCTTCGATGGGATCATTGGCCACACTGCGATGGGCCAGCAGGAGCCAGTCCTGCATCAGGGCGCGGGCCATGATGTTGATCTCGGGGTTCTTCAGGTCCACCGCATCGGGCGTGGTGAACTCCATCAGGCCCTGCACGATCTCCCGCAGTTGCTGTGAGCTGAGTTCAACCCTGTAGCATTCCGAGTTTCTGTCGCCATCGTCGCCGTGGTAGACGGGTTCGCCGCCGGCAATATTGCGCACGTCCAGTGCCAGCTGCGGCTTCTTCCTGCGCAACAGATCGAAGGTCATGAGCAGGCTGGCCCGACTGAATACTTCAGGCTGGCTTACCTGTTCGAGAAATTGATCGCGTTCCAGCTGCATTTCCTGTCATTCCCTTGCCACGGCAATCCGGCCGCAGTGACTTAAGTATAGACAGGGATCAGGCGCGGGCGGAAAGATTCGGAAAGAATTTCGGCTGCTGGCATGACCGGCCAGAACCTGCAGATTCTCCGGGCTGGCGACGAGCAGACAACAGCCTCACCCGCCGCTGCGTGGGCCCGACACCACTTTCTTGTCGTGCAGTTTGCCGATGGCTTCACTGCTCAGCCCGAGAATTTCCGCCAGTATCTCGTCGGTATGTTCTCCTAGCTGCGGGGCCGGGCGCAGTGACTCGCGCGCGGCGGCTGAGAAAGTCAGGGGCTGGCCCGGGGTGAGCACTTCGCCGATGCCGGGCTGCTCCATGCGTTCAAACAGCGGGTTGTCATCGGAACAGTCCGGGTCGTTGCTCACCATCTCCTCGATAGTCTGATAGGGCCCCCAGCAGGCACTCACCGCATCCAGTGCCCTGGCCACCTCCTGGGAATCGCGCGCGGCGAACCAGGGCGCGAACAGTGCGCGGATGCGTTCGCGCGCCTGGAAGCGATCCCCCTCGCGCCGGAAGTCCAGTTTCAATTCCTGCTCCAGGGAGATGATGCCCAGCTCGGATTCGGTCACGTCGACCAGCGCCTGCCACTGGTTGGGACTCACACCCACCACCATTACCCGCACGCCATCGCGGCAGGGGAAGTCGTGGCCGAAGGTGCCGAAGATGTGATTGCCCATGGGCGCCCTGGCCTCGTTGTTGATTGTCGCCTCGGCGATGTAGCCAAGATGTCCCATGGTAGCCATGGCCACATCGGCCAGCGCCAGGCGAATGAACTGACCCTTGCCGGTGAGTCGGCGATGACGCTCCGCCGCCAGGATTCCCAGGGCGATCTGTTGCCCGGCAATCACATCCCAGGCGGGAAAGGGATTGTTGACCGGTTCCTCGCCATCCCCGGTCAGGAAAGGCAGCCCCACCCGACTGTTCACAGTGTAGTCGAGCGCACTGCCACCATGGCGATCGCCCACCAGGTTCAGATAGATCAGGTCTTCCCGGCGCGCGCGCAGTTCTTTCTCTGCCAGCCAACCCTTCGCCGGAAAATTGGTGGAGAAGATGCCGGCATTCTCACCCTGTGCTGTCACCAGGCGAGTCAACAACTCGCGCCCGGCGGATTTGCGAAAGTCCACGGCGATGGAGCGCTTGCCCTTGTTCAGGCTGTGCCAGTACAGGCTCACCCCGTTCTCCGTGACGGGCCAGCGCCGGTAATCGATGCCGCCGCCGATCTGGTCGAAGCGAATGACGTCGGCACCCAGCTGGGCCAGGGTCATGCCGCCAGATGGTGCCGCAATGAATGCACTGCCTTCTACGATTCGGAGTCCCTGTAATATGTTCTGCACGATGTCTGGCTCTTTTTCTGGTTGTTAATCTCTGTGACTGGCACGCTAGTCGATCAGCAAATAGCCGTTGTTGATGACGATCTTGTCCTGTTCCACCGACTTGCAGCGAAACGCGTAGGCGTCGCCATCCTGCCATACCTCGGTGCGGATGGTCTCACCGGGATAGACGGGCGCAGAGAAGCGCAGCCGTATATGCCTGAAGCGCTCCGGCTCATAGTTCGCACAGAGCTTGAGCAGGGCATGGGTCATCACTCCCATGGTACACAAGCCATGCAGGATCGGCGCCTTAAAGCCGGCACGGGCGGCGACTTCCGGGTCTGAATGCAGGGGATTGAGATCCCCGGTCAAGCGATAGATGAGTGCCTGCTGTGGCAAAGTGGGCAGGTCGCACACTTTATCCGGTTCCCGCGATGGGATGGGGTCTGTCTTTGGTGTGGTTTTACGCGCCCCACCGAAGCCACCATCACCCCGTGCCAGTACCGTGGTACGCACGGTGCACAGGTCGGCGCCTGTATCCACATTGCGAATGGTGCGTTCGGACTTGATGAGGGCGCCTATGCGCTCGCCCTTGTCGATGACTTCCGTGAGGCGTGTAGTTGCCGCCACCGTGCCGGAACCCGGGAAGGGCTGGTGAATGAGCAGCTCCTGTTCGGTTTGCAGCAGTTTCACCCAATCCAGGTCGATGTCCCGCTCTGCGGCCCAGAAGCCCGGGTGCGCCATCACCACCGGCTGGCTGGGCATGACCTTAAGCGACTTCTCGTAGACGAAGGGCAGGCAATTGCGGTCCAGTGGATCCTGTCCCATCCCCACGCCGAGGGCGTAGAGCATGCAATCCCTTTCGTTGTAGGTCTCGGTGATCGTGGGAAACTGGCGACTGGTGAGGTAGTCGGGGTCTATGGCCATCGTGCTAGCTTATTATCGGTTTCAGTCAGGTTCTGTGTTTCAGGTCAGATGTACCGGTTCTACCTGGATGCATCGCGCAACAGGAGCTCCCGGGCAATCACCCGTATTGCCAGTACTTCTTCTGCGCCTTCGAAAATGGAAAGCACGCGGGCATCCACGAAGTAGCGACTGACCGCGGATTCCTCGGCATAGCCCATGCCGCCGTGAATCTGCATGGCCTCCCGACACACCCACTCCGCGGCGCGGCAGGCGAACAGTTTAACAAGGCTGGCCTCCATCTGGCCGCTGTCCTTGCTGCTGTTACCCGCCACGGCAGCGTCCATTTTTTCAGCCACGGCGTAGCTGAACTGGCGGGCGGCGGTGATGGTGGCCAGCATGCGGGCGAGCTTGCGCTCGGTCAGCTGGAAGTTCGCGATGGGCTGGCCGAAGACCTTGCGGTCCCAGGCATAGCGCACGGCCTGTTCGAAGGCGGCCTGCATCACACCGGTGGCGCGGGCGGCCGTCTGCAGGCGCCCGCCCGCGAAGCCCGCCATGGTGTAGTAAAAGCCCTTGCCCTGGCCAGCTTCGCCACCGACAAGATTGGCGGCGGGCACGAAATAGTCATCGAAGAATAATTGAAAGGAATGCATGCCGCGATAGCCCAGGGTGGCAATCGCCTGGCCCGACAGGGAGCCGCCCGACTCCTGCTGGTGCTGGAACCCGTGACCGCTGAATGCCGGCTTCTCCACCAGGAACAGGCTCAGTCCCCGGTAGCCCGCCGCCGCGTCAGGATTGGTGCGGGCCAGCACTACCAGGATCTCGGAGCGGCCGGCAAAGGTACACCAGGTCTTGGCACCGTTAAGCAACCAGCCACCTTCCGTTGGCGTCGCGCGCAGGGACACCGCCGCCACATCCGAGCCGGTATCGGGTTCGGTGATGGAAATGGCACAGAGCTTCTCGCCACTGGCCAGCAGCGGCAACCAGTGTTGCTGCTGTTGTTCGGTGCCGCCCGCCAGCAAGGCACGGGCGGCGATCTCGGGACGGGTGATCAGGCTACCGGCCGCACCGAGTGAACCCCGCGACAGCTCTTCGGTCACCACGATCATGCCCAGGCTGTCCGGTTCATCATCGGGTTGCAGGCCGCCGAAGCGCTCTGGAATGCAGGTACCGAAACAGCCCAGCTCCGCCGCCTTGCTGATGATCTGCTCCGGAATGTCGGTGTCCTGCCGGTGTATGTTCTCGGCCAGGGGTGCCACCACTTCATCGCTGAAGCGCATGAAGGTCTCACGCACCATCTCCTTCTCGTCGGACAGGCTTGATGGCAGGCGCATGAAGTTGAATTCGCAACAGTACTCGGCGAGACCATAGCCGCCACTGCCTTGTGTGCTGCAGTCCAGCCAGGTCGTGATGTCGTCGCGACTCAAGAGGCTGGCGACATCGCGCCGCAAGACACCGAGGGCAGAACCGCCCGCGGCAAACCTGCCGAGAATGTCCTTGCAGGTATCGGCGCAGAAACGGATCGTGTTGTCTCTTACCAGGGGATGAGGCTTGTCGACGCCACTGGCATGGGCGGCCTGGTAGGCCAACATGGCGCGGGCTGCTTCCAGTTCGGCACTGGCCACTGCGATCTCAAAGCACTGCTGCTGGAATCGATCAAACTCCGATTCGTCAATTCGGCCCTCGACGACCACATTGCGGCGGACATTATCAATGCTCTTGTCTACCACCGCCTGCACTTCTGCCAGCACAGATACAGCCTGCTCGAGGAGCGCACTGGGTGTAGGGCTGCTGACTTGCTGGAATTCAGGCACGGCTTGTCGACTAAGCGGGACGAAATGAAGCGCCGATTCTACGGGAATGGGCCCGCAATTGCGATGCGATACCCGGGCAGGAATCCTGCTAGAATGCCGCCTCGAAACGAGGCAGCCAATGAGTAAACCCCCGAACAGGAAACCCGGCGCGCGCAGGAGTAGTCCTGCCGCGAGCAACAAGCGAACCCAGGCCCAGCAGGGCAATGGCCCCGGTGCAGACACCAGGTCGAAGAAACGCAAGCCGCTGCGCTACCGGCCACAGAAGTCACCGCGCCTGCGCTGCTTCTTCGGTATCCGGTTTACCCTGGCAGATGAGATTGCGGCCATGCGTGAGGAGCTCAGCACATTGCGCGGCGATTCTGCGGAGGCGATACGCCTTGCACCCGACCAGAACCTGCACATCACGCTTAAATTCCTGGGTTCCGTGGAAGAGTCCAACCTGCCCATACTGGAATCCATACTGAAGGAAGTGGCACTGCGACACGGACCCATGGCGCTGCATGCCAGTGGCGCCGGTGTGTTCAAGAACTCCTGTTGGGTGGGCATCGACGAAGATGCGGGCCTGACAAAGCTCGCGCAGGACCTGGATACGGCCTGCATGGCGGTCGGCGCCCTCAACGAGGACAAGGCCTACCTGCCCCATGTTACCGTGGCGCGTTTCGGCAAGGACGTGAAATCCAAACTCTCCGCGCTGCTGGAGAAGTTCGCCGAGCACCAATGGGGAACGATCAGGGTGGACCAGATTTGCCTCTACCGTTCCGACACCCTGGCGGAAGGTGCCAGGTACACTGTCATTAGCGAAGCGAAACTGGACGGGGAAAAAGCACTTGCTGCGGAACCGGCCGAAACACCATCGAGCTAGTATCACCCGTGCTGGTCGGGCTCTGCTTGGTCGGAGCCTCGACTATTTGCCGTAGCGAGGATTGATGAGGGAGTTCAATACATGATCCTCCCATTGGCCATTGATCAGAATGTATTCCCTGGCAAAGCCTTCACGCTCAAATCCCAGGCTGGCGAGCAGGGCCTCTGAGCGCCGGTTGTCCGGCATGTGGTTCGCCATTACCCGATGCAGCTTCAATTCATCGAAGGCGTAGGCGATGGCGTGGGAGACGATGGCTTTCATATAGCCCTGCCCCTGGTAACGTTCCGCCACCGAGTAACCCATGTGACAGGCCTGGAACACGCCGCGCACGATATTGCTCAGGGAGCAGCTGCCGATGACATGGGACTCCGCCGAGTCGGTTCCGATGAAATGCACGGACAGGCCGGCCTTGAATTCGATCTCCCTTTCCTCGAGTCGGCGCTTCCACATGGTGACGAAGTGATGTTCCCGAGGCACCAGCGGACTCCAGGGCTGCAGGTGGACCTCGTTTACCGCGAAGTAGTTGGCCATGATCGTCTCATGGCCAACACTGGCGCGGATAATTTTCAGACCGGGTTTCGACAAGACTGCTAACCGTTTTCTTCCAGGTGCCTGATCATCAGCAGGGTCTGCTCGCCACGCACAGTGAGTTTCTGCAGGGCGTTCCAGCCCAGGCGCGCGTAGAGCCCACCGCTGGTATTCTGCGTCTGCAAATAAAGATGTGGCAAGCCCCTGGCCGTGGCGAGATCGATGATGTGTTGCGTGAGCTGCGAGGCCACGTGCCTGCCGCGCTGTGACTCCACCACGAACACACTGCCCAGCCAGTATTGCCGGTCCGGAAACAGATCTGCCAGCTCCTGCAACTTGAGCGCGGCGACCGCGATCGGCTCCTCCTTGTCGAAGGCGATGACGTGGGCAGGAAAACCGGTGGTGGTCAGCGATTCCCTGAGCTGCCGTTCCAGCGCCGGAAAATCGTCGCCCATTCGATCGGCCCATACACTATGCCACCAGCGGATTACCTGAGGCACGAGCTGGGGATGATGAAACAGGAAGTCAAAGCGCAGGGACACGGAAATACACGGAAACGGCGAAACGAGGGAGGAAGTGTAAACGCCGCTCCAGCTAATTCATAGAAGCACGCGCCGGTCAGGGCAACAGTTCTACCCGTTCCATGTCCTGCATCTGGCTGTAGCCGGAGGTGATAACCCGCTCACCGGCACGCAGGCCTTCCCGCACTTCGATGAAGCGGTTATTGCGGCGACCCACGCGAATGTCGCGGCGCAGGGCTGAATTGCCACTCTCATCCAGCACGAAAACCCAGTTGCCGCCGGTATCCTGGATGAAGCCTCCGACTGGCAGCAGCAAGGATTCCACGGGGTTACCGAGGGTGAGTTCCATCTGCAGGGTCTGGCCCCGACGTATGTTATCCGGTGGCAGACCTTCGAAGATCATGTCCACCTCAAAGGTGCCGGCGGTGATTTCGGGATACACGATGTCGACCCGGGCCTGGTACGCCTGTCCCGCCAGGGTAAACGTAGCGGTCTGATCCGGCGCCACGCGGGAGACATAGAATTCATCGATCTGGGCCACGATCTTGTACTGGTCCACCACATCGATCTGGCCCAGGCGCTGGCCGGTCTGCTTGCTCTGGCCGATTTCGACATCGAGGGACGTGAGTTGCCCGGAGATGGGTGCCTTCACCAGCAGGCTCTCAAAGCTGGCCTGGGAAATCTTCAGGTTGTTGCTGAGCATATCGATCTGGTCTTTGATCTGTTCCTGCCGACGTGTCCGCTCTTCGTTTTCCACCTGCTGCCGCGCCTTGAGATTGCTGAGCACCTGTTGCTGGTATTCCAGTTCATCGATGATGGCCTCGTATTCTTCCTCGGAGATCAGGCTGTCATCCACGAGTCGTTCGAAGCGGCGCTTCTGCCGGTTGAGGGTGGTGATGCGGAATTCGGTGTCGATGATCTGGCGTTCCGTCGCCAGCTTCTGGTATTCGAAGTTGGTGGTGATGTTGTTGAGGAAATTGAGCTGCTCCGTGGTGCCCGCATCGGCCTGGGCGGCACTGAGTCGGGTCTGGGTATTGGACAGCTGCACCAATGGCTGGCCGGCCACCACGAAATCACCCTGCTCCACGAACACTTCCTCTACCGAACCACCAATCACCGCATCGAGAAACACACTCTGCAGCGGCTGAATGGTGCCACGGATGGGAATCAGGTCTTCGAAGGCGCCTTGTTGAACGGTCGATACAATTAGCTGGTTTGCAGGCACACGGTAGGTGCGAATTGAGGCGTCTGCCAGTAACTGGTACAGCAGGCCAGACGTGGCCAGCACTACAACGCCGATGGCCCCGATCTTCCACAGGGGCATCGACTTCTTCTCTAGCGGTTTATCCATTGCCATGGGAAATGGTCAGAGGCCGGAGGCTTCTGATCTCTCAAAGTCTCAAAATCTTATTAGTGACAGTATTGGTCTATTAGACGCAGTTCTCTGCACTTGGTTACGACTATTTTGAGATTTTTTTACATGGCCTTGTTACAGAGCTATTAGCGCCGGTCGGTAATGGCAGCATCCACCAGGGTGGTGAAATCCTCGCGGAAACCACCGCCTCGCGAGGGCGATATCTGGGCCATGATGACGATGATCATGTTCTGCACCGGATCAATGAAATAGCGGGTTCCAGCGGAGCCATCCCACCAGATCGTGCCTCTGGAGACGGGCCAGGAATAGGCCTCGGGATCCATTACCAGGTTGAAGCCGCCCAGGGTCCAGCCGGAGCCCAGCCAGTAGCCACTGTCGCCAATGGGCATGGCCGCCTCGGGTACGGCATTCTCATACATGAGGGCCGCGGTCTCTTCCTGCAGGATGCGGCGACCGTTGAACTCGCCGCGGTTGAGCACCATCTGGGAAAAATTCAGGAAGTCTTTTACGGAGGACAGCAGGCCGACCCCACCTTCCATCAGCCGCGGACGCATGGTCCAGGGTACGGTCTCGATCTGGTAGGGCAGCAGGCGACCGTCTGTGGGACGGTACAGTTCCGCCAGGCGCTCGGCATCGGCACCTGCTGCCCAGAACATGGTGCTGTCCATTTCCAGAGGCTGGAACACCTGTTCTTCCATGTAGTCCTCGAAGGGTTGTCCGGACCATACCTCCACCAGCTTGCCGAGAATGGTGGCATGAATTCCATACAGGAAGGCTGTACCCGGATCATGGAATAGCGGTACCCGTGCGGCGTTCTCGGTCATTTGGTCCAGGGTGATGTTCTTGTCCCGCACTTTCTGTTCACGGTAGAGCCTGGACGAGCGACTGCCCAAACCCGAGGTGTGGGTAAGCAGGTGAGCCACGGTGATGTCACCATTACGCGGCCTGGTCTGGGTGATGTCCGTGCTTTCGGGGTCAAGTAGCACTCTTTGTGCCTCGAAATCCGGCAGGTACATCTTGATAGGATCATCCATCTGGAACTTGCCCTGCTCGTACAATTGCAGGACCGCCAGCGAGGTGATCTCCCGGGTCATGGAATAGATTCGGAACAGGGCATCCTCCTGCATGGGTTTGGCCTGCTCGATATTCATCATGCCGAGGGATTCGAAATAGACAATCTTGCCATCACGCGCCACCGCGGCAACGACACCGGCGATGTCCCCTGCATCGATATGCTGCTGCAGGCTGGCCGTCGCCTCATCCAGTTTACTGGCAGACAGTCCCACCGATTCCGGTGATGCGAAGCCGAGTCCCTGGCCTGTCGCGAGATTAGTCATCATGCAGGCCAGTGACAGGGTGAAGGAAATGACGAGGGGTCGCTTGTTCATAGTTTTTCTCATTATGCTCGAGTCGAATGCGGATCACAGTTCGGGGTTGATGGTCTACTGGTTGGCGGCGAGCGTATCGCTGACCCAGCGCTCTACCCGCGCATGCATCATGGGCATGGGCACCGCGCCCGCGCCGAGCACCACATCGTGAAAGGCGCGTACATCGAAGGCCTCACCCAGCGCCGCTTCGGCATTGGCCCGCGCCTGCTGGAAATTCATCATGCCGATCTTGTAGGCCGTGGCCTGTCCGGGATTGGCGAAGTAACGCTGCACCTCCGAACGCACCGCGCCTTCGGGGATGGCGGAGTTGTCCAGAAAATACTGCACCGCCTGCTCCTCAGTCCAGCGCCTGGAATGAATGCCGGTATCCACTACCAGGCGGATCGCCCGCCAGATCTCGCCGGACAAGCGACCGAACTCGGAATAGGGGTCCTGGAAGCCTCCCATTTCCTTCGCCAGCCATTCCGCATAGAGCCCCCAACCCTCGGTGTAGGCGGTGGTGCGGTACTGGGTGCGAAAGCGGGGAACGTCGGTGAGTTCCTGCTGGATGGATATCTGCATGTGATGTCCGGGGTTGCCTTCGTGATAGGCAATATCTTCGATCTGCCACTTTGCCAGGGTCGACATGTCGGACATGTGGGAATAGAACACGCCGGGTCGAGAGCCATCGGGCGCACCCTGTCGATAATGCTGTGCCGCACCGGGTTGTTCACGGAATGACTCGACCCGTCTCACAACCAGCGGTGCCTTTGGCAGGCGACCGAAGAACTCCTGCAGCCTGGCATTGATCGCATCCAGGTATTCGTTGTTGATATCCAGATAGTCCTGCCTGCCCTCGTCGGTATTGGGATAATAAAACTGCTCGTCTTCCCGCACGAACACGAAGAACTCCTGCAGTGTGCCATCGAAGCCTGCCTCGTTCTTCACGGCTTCCATCTCAGCCTGCAGCCGTGCCACCTCTGACAGGCCGATGTTGTGAATCTCGTCGGCCGTGAGGTCCAGGGTTGTCATCAGCGCCAGCCGCTGATTGTAGTAGTTCTCACCGTCAGGCAAGGCCCATACTCCCTGCGATTCCGGCGCGGCATTGTCCATGTCCTGTTCCAGCCAGAAGCGCACTTCCTCATAGGCAGCCAATACTTCGCCTGCCAGCACCTCGCGCGCTTCGGCCAGGAAAGCCTGTGCCCTGTCGTCGTCGAGCAGCTTGTTGTCAACCAGAGCTTCGACCTTGCCCTGGAAATCTACCCACACCGGCGAGTTGGGACTGTCGTCATCGGTGTTAAATGGGACACCTGATGTAACCCTGTCAATCTCGGCCAGGGCGAACTCGTAGCCGAAGCGTGGCTGGCGAATACCGGCTTCTACCTGCAGGCGCGTACGCTCCATCAGTTCGCCCAACACACGATCGAAGTCCCGCAGGCGTGCCACATAGGCCTCCAGGTCTGCCACGGTTTCAACCCGGTGGAAACTGATCATGAAACTGGGCAATGAGGAGTGCGGACCACCGCGGCCGAAGATATACCCGTAGTTCTGGTAAGGTGCCGCGCGCTCGGCCTGCTGCAGGGAGTAGGCCCACATGTCATAGGAGAGCTTGCCATCATCGGTCAGCGCCTCGTAATCGAAGTCCGCCTCCATGGTGGCAACGCTGTCCCGCAGCCACTGCAGGTTGCGCTCCCCGGCGGCCAGGGTCTGGTCGTTGAGCCGGTCGTAGTCGGTGCGATCACCCAGCACGGAACGGGTCTGGGGGCTGAAATCCAGCTGCTCTTCGTATTGTTCATCGAGCCAGGCATTCAGGCGTTCCGTCTCGGACAATTCCGGCACGGCTTGTGGGGGCGCTGCAGGCGCCGGTGTGGATGTCGTGGGTGTCGAGTTGTCGCCGCAGGCAACAAGAACCAGCAGCAGGAAGCCAGTTAGCAGACGCATAGCATTCTCCGGGCGAACTGCCAGGCAGGGGCAGTCCGATGTCTGGGATCACAGCCAGTTACTCCAGGCCCGCAGGGCGCTGAGTGGCTGAACAAGACGCTGACGCTAGCGTGTTTGCCTGCCACTGTCCAGCCGACAGCGGCCCTTTGCGGCGAGCCCGAATGGCCGCCGACGAAGCGCGCAGGCAGGGCCGGCGGGACGGCCCACAATTGAGGATTAGTTGAAGGGCCTGTCGAGACCGAACCGGGAACGCTCATCCTTCTGGCAGTCGATGTTGGCCAGCATCTCGTTGCGGCTGTAGATCATTTCCTTGAAGGTTTGCACCCTGGCCAGGTTATCCGCGTTGGGGCTGCCTTTCACACGGCCTAATTGGGCCTGCAGATCAGAGATTTCCTGCATCAGCTTGTCGCGGATGGCATGGGAATCCTGGTAACTGGGTTTCAGATGGGCGCGGGGGCGGCGTACGTTACGGAGCATTGGCTGACTTCCTGTCCAAAAACTGTCCATGAGCGGCGATCTCCTCTATTCGCTGGGATACCGTTTAAGCATAGACAAGAATCGCCAAAGCGACAGGATGATATCAGGCCTGTCGCGCTACAGCGCGGGTTTCAGGAGTTCTTCCCAGGCGAAGGCAGGATCGGCGAGGGCAATGAAGTGGGGATTGAGAATGTCCGGCTTCTGGTTATAGCGCAGGGGCTGGAAATCTGTCTTGACGATCTCGCCGCCCACGGCACGCAACACCGCGTGGGCCGCCGCAGTATCCCACTCCGATGTGGGCGCCAGGCGCGGATAGCAATCCGCCTTGCCCTCGGCCAGCAGGCACATCTTCAGGGAACTGCCCATGCTCACCACCTCGATGGCATCGAAGCGGGTCGCCGCCTGCTGAATTAACTGGTCGACCTGCACCCCCCGGTGACTGCGACTGGCCACGAAGCGAGCCAGTGTTGTTGCTTCTTCTATACGTCTGGGCTGCAAGGCCTCGGCATCCTTACCGGCCTCCACCCGCCAGGCACCCGCCACCGCGGAACCGCCGTAGTAGGTCACGTCCGTTACCGGCACATGCACGACCCCCAGCACCGGCACCCCCCGCTCGACCAGGGCGATGTTCACCGTGAACTCCCCGTTGCGACTGATAAACTCCTTGGTGCCATCGAGGGGATCCACCAGCCAGTATCGATGCCACTGGCTCCGCTGCTCGAAGGGCGGCATCTCCGATTCCTCGGATACAACAGGCATGACTGCATCCAGTTGCTTCAGACCGGCAACGATGACGGCATTGGCCTTGCTGTCGGCAAGCGTGAGTGGCGAGTCATCTTCCTTCAGGGAAACATCCAGCGGCGCGTCATCATGATAGACAGCGAGAATCTCCTCGCCGGCGTTCTGGGCAATGCGCACAATTCCCTGCAGCAATTCCTGGTCGGTCATAGTGGTTTCCATCAGATCATTTATAATGCGGCAAAGGCCCCATAGCAGACTGGCCTGCTGGTAAAAATTAAATCCTAAAGAGACAGCGCAAGCAAATGCCGCCCTGGTCAAACATAGACACCGTAATGTTCGACATGGACGGCACCGTGCTCGACCTGCATTTCGACAATTACTTCTGGTTACAGCTGGTGCCCAGGCACTACGGCGAGAAACACGGTGTCAGTCACGAAGAAGCACTGCAGCAAATAAAACTGAAATACTCCGAGGTTCACGGCACGCTGGACTGGTACTGCATCGACTACTGGGTGGACGAACTGAAACTGGACATCCCGCAGATGAAGCAGAGCATCACCCACAAGATTGCGATCCGTCCCAACGCCGAACGCCTGCTGAACGCACTGCACGCCTTGGACAAGCGAGTGCTGCTAATCACCAACGCCCACCCGATCAGCCTGGACCTGAAGCTGTCCCACACCGGCATCGGCGACCTGTTCCACCAACGCATCAGCTCCCACTCCCTGCAGCTGGCCAAAGAGAATCACGGCTTCTGGGAAACCCTGCAACAACTCGCCCCCTACGAACCAGCGCGCACCGTCCTGTTCGATGACAACCTCAACGTGCTAAGGCAGGCGCAGAGAGAAGGCATCAAACACCTCTACGCCATTCACCAGCCCGACAGCCAACTGCCGGCCGTCGAAGCCGGTGAGTTTCCCCAGATCGTGGACTTCGACCACATAATCCCGGTCCACGAGGGCAAGGCCTAAGCATGTCCTCCCCCACCGACCAGTCCCGGGTTCGCCTCGACAAATGGCTCTGGGCCGCCCGCTTCTACAAGACCCGGGCCGTGGCCAAGCAAGCCATCGAAGGCGGCAAGGTCCACTGCCAGGGCAGCCGTACCAAACCCAGCAAGGAGATCGAAGTCGGCACCGTGATCACCCTGCGCCAGGGCTTCGACGAAAAGATCGTCATCGTCAAAGCCATCAGCGACCAGCGCCGCGGCGCACCGGAAGCCCAACTCCTCTACGAAGAAACCGAAGAGAGTATAAAGAAGCGAGAAGACCTGGCCCTGCAACGCAAATCCCAACCCAGCCACTGGCCAACCCCCGGCCGCCCCACCAAGAAACAGCGCCGCCAGATCCACCGCTTCAAACAAGCCAGCGACATCGAGTAAGGATCAAACCCTCGGACTAATCTGAGCACTGAACGCTAAAGGCACGTTGCTCCACTATTTGATAAGCACATGTGGGATGTTATCTCGTGTTCGAATGTCAGGGAGAGAGTGAGCTTGTGCCAATTGCGACCGGGTGCGGCAGGGATGCCGCACCCGAGCCTCCAGGGGTGAGACCGAGCGCTTTGCAAGCGTTAGCTTGCAGCGAGCATCGAACGACACCGATCTATGATCGGTGGCTGGGCCGGATTCACGGCGTGTCGCAATTGGCACAAGCTCACCCTCTCCCGCCGAATCAGGCACTAAGCCTTAGCCAAGCTTATCGAAAAGAAGCCACATCACTAATGTAATGAAACCCAGCGCTGACAGGTCCAAACCTCAATAGCGCCAATTCGGGATATTTGCCATAATGCCCGCCCGTGCGAGTCGACCCGGGCCTGAACAACAAGCAGGCTCTGATACCAGGAGTGGTTTTGACGAAGCAATATAACGAGAGCCTGCAGCACTACAAGCTGCCCGAATTCGCCAGCGACTGGGGCCTTATTCGGCGAGGCATCGAAAAAGAATGCCTGCGCGTAACCCCGGAAGGCGGCATCTCCCAAAACCCGCATCCAGCTGCCCTAGGCTCCGCCCTGACCAACCCCTATATCACCACGGATTTCGCCGAAGCCCTGCTGGAGTTCATCACCCCGGCCTATGCCGACATCGATGAATGCCTGGGCATGTTGGAGAATATTCATCGCTTCTCCCTGCAGAACCTGGAGAACGACGAGCTGCTCTGGGTGTCCAGCATGCCCTGCCCGCTAAGCAGCGAGGCCGTGATTCGCATCGCCGAGTATGGCAGCTCCAATATAGGAACGATGAAGAACCTGTACCGGCGCGGCTTGCACCATCGCTACGGCAGCCTCATGCAGACCATCTCCGGCTTGCACTACAACTTTTCCATGCCGGATTCCTTCTGGGAACCGTACCAGAAGATCTGCGGCGACCAGCAGTCCTTGCGGGACTTCCGCACGGACAAGTACCTGCACCTGATCCGCAACTTCCATCGCTATTCCTGGCTGCTGCTCTACCTGTTCGGCGCATCGCCCGCTGCCTGCAAGTGTTTCGTGCAGGGCCGGGAGCACCACCTGCAGGAGCTGGACAAGGGCAGCCTGTACCTGCCCGATGCCACCTGCCTGCGCATGGGCAATCTCGGTTACAAGAGTGAGGCGCAAAAATCCCTGTTCGTCTGTTACAACGAACTCGAGTCTTACGTGGACTGCCTCTACAAGGCCATGCACACCGCCTATCCGGAGTACGAGAAGATCGGCACAGATCCCGATGGCGCTTATCGCCAGATAAACCCGAACCTGCTGCAACTGGAGAACGAGTTCTATAGCACCATTCGTCCCAAGCGCACGGTGGCCAGCGGCGAGCGACCCCTGACCGCATTGATCAACAGGGGCATCGAGTATGTTGAGGTGCGCGCGCTGGACCTGAACCCCTACCTGCCGCTTGGCATCGACGAGGAAGAAGTACGCTTCCTGGACAGCTTCCTGCTGCACTGCCTACTGGCTGACAGCCCGGAGTGTGACCAGCGCGAGTACTTCGAAGTTGCCAGCAATCTTGCTGCGACGGTGGAAAATGGCCGCAACCCGGAGCTGCAACTGACCGTGGAATCCCGGCCCATCAAGCTGCGGGAGTGGGCCAGTGAGATTCTCGACAAGGTTGAGTACGCCAGCACCCTGCTGGACAGCAAGGCCGGCGGCAACAGCTATGGTGAGGCCCTGCGCGCGCAGCAGGCGAAGGTTGAGAACAGTGACCGCACACCATCGGGTCGTATGTTGATCGACATGAAAGAGAATAATCAGTCTTTCTTCAGGTTCGCCATGGAACGGTCCATGGCCACCAGGGATTACCTGAAGAACGATGGGCTAAGCGCCGAAACCCGCAGTGAATTCGAGGCCGCCAGCGTCGTGTCACTGGCGAAGCAGAAAGAGATTGAGGCGGCGGACACCCAGTCTTTCGACGAATTTCTCAGGGAATGGAACAAGAGCTGACGCGCCCCTGTGCCAGGAACTTTCCTGAGCAGCCCTAACCTCCGCGCTGCCAGCGGAAGAACTTCTCCATCCAGGGAAAATACTTTTCCGGCAGGCGTTTGTTGCGCCAGGCATTGGCAGCAAACTTGTTGCCTTCCAGCAGGGTGGGATAGATGTGGGTGACAGCGGCGATCTTCTTCAAACCCATGCCATGCGTCATGGCGAACACGAACTCGCCGATCAGTTCGCCCGCGTGATAACCCACGATAGTCACCCCCAGTATCCTGTCCTTGTTGGGGACGGTAAGCACCTTGATGAACCCGTGGGCCTCGCCATCGGCCAGCGAGCGGTCATGATGATCCATGTCGTAGCGGGTGACCTCGTAGCGAATACCCCTGGCCTTTGCCTCGGTCTCGCTCAGGCCGACTCTCGCGACTTCGGGATCGGTAAATGTGGCCCATGGCACCACGTTGTACTTCGCTCGCAGTCGCCACCAGCCACCGAGCAGGGAATTGATGGCCGCGAAGAATGCCTGGAACGAAGCCATGTGGGTAAACTGGTAGGGTCCGGCCACATCACCGCAGGCGAAGATCGTGGGAAATGCCGTCTGCATGGCGTTGTTGACCTCGATAGTGCCTTGTGCGGTGAGTGGCATGTTCATCTCTTCGAGGCCGAAGCCTTCCACATTGGCCTTGCGACCAATAGCCAACAACACCTGGTCGAATTCCACTCGCACGGTCTCACCTTCGTGCTCGGCTTCCATGAATTTTGTCCCGCCGTCTTTACCAAAGCGGGTGAGTTTGTGGGACGTCAGTAGCTGGATGCCCTGCTTCCTGAATTGTGCCATGACCAACTCGGACACTTCCGCGTCTTCCCGGGGCATGATGCGTTTCGCCATATCCACCTGGGTTACTTCCGCGCCCAGGTTATTGAAGGCCTGGGCCAGTTCGCAGCCGATCGGGCCGCCGCCCACCACCAGCAATCGCTTCGGCAATTCACGCAAGGTCCAAATGGTGTCGGAGGTCAGGTAGCCCACCTCATTGAGACCGGGCACCGGAGGCACCATGGGACGACCACCGGTGGCGATAATGATCGCGCGCGTGTTGATGGTGCGTCCGTTCACTTCCACGCTGTAGGGAGAGGTGATCTTTGCGTCGCCGGCGATGCATTCAACACCCAGGGAAGTAAAGCGCGCCATGGAGTCGTGGGGCTCGATGGTCTTGATGACCTCCTGTACCCGTTCCATCACCCTGGCGAAGTTGACCGTAGCCGTTGCACCCTCGATGCCGTATTCGCCTGCCCGGCGGATATAGGACATGATGCGACCGCTGCGCAGCAGGGACTTGCTGGGCACACAGCCCGTGTTGAGGCAGTCACCCCCCATTCGGTCTTTTTCGATCAATACGGTTTTGGCTTTCGCACCTACGGCGATGATCGCGGAGACCAGACCCGCCGAGCCACCCCCTATCACTACCACATTGGCATCGAATTTCCCGGGTCGCTTGTACGCCTTCATGACCTTGTTCTTCTGGATACTGTTCACGATCAACTTGCCCACCAGGGGGAAGACCCCGAGCATTACCAGGGAGAACAGGACGGGTGCACTCACCAGCCCTGACAGTGAAGTAATCTGGGCGAGCTCCGAGCCCGCATTCACGTAAACCAGGGTGCCCAGCAGCATGCCGATCTGGCTGGCAAAGTAAAACGACACCACGTTGATCGGGGTCAGCCCCATGACCAGGTTCACCATGAAGAACGGAAACAGGGGCACCATGCGGATACTGAACAGGTAGAAGCTGCCGTCCTTTTCGATGCCCCGGTTTATAGGTGCCAGGTAGTCCCCAAAGCGGGACTGTACGTATTCACGCAACAGCGTTCTGGAAATCAGGAAGGAAAAAGTGGCGCCGATGGAACTGGCGAAGGAAACCAGCAGCGTTCCCCATAGCAGGCCGAAGATCGCGCCACCGAGCAGGGTAAAGATCAACGCACCGGGTAATGAAGCGGCAGAGATCAGTACATAGACTGCAAAGTAGACCAGGGCCGCCAGGGTAAAATTCTCGTCGCGGAAGTCCTGCAGGGTCGTGATCTGCGACTGCGCGTATTGCAGGGTGAAATACTGACCGAGATCGAACAGAAAGTAGCTGAGGATGGCGGCGGCGAGTACGGCGACAATCAGTAGTCTGGCTTTGTTCAATGAGTTGCTCTCTCGATTATTGCTATCCGATTATTCATATTCAATGATTCGTTTCAGTGCTGGACTAAGGATGCACCTGCTGAGGGCTGATTGCCCCGCGCCCCGTTCGGCTCATTCGGCTCATTCGGCACATCGCCCTGCCTGGCCGGGTGTCACATCGTCGTTCTATTATGCTATAAACCGTTTGCTGTCCGAAGCCTGTATTTACCGGCCTCGTAACCTTCCGGCAGCAGGAGTGCAGACCTTGTCCAATTTTGATTTCAGTCGCGAATTCCCTGTCAGTCGCATGCGACGCATGCGCAAAGATGATTTCAGTCGCCGGCTCATGCGCGAGACTGTATTGAGCACAGATGACCTGATATTGCCGGTTTTTATTGTTGAAGGCACTCAACAAAGGCAGCCCATCGAATCCATGCCGGGACAGTGTCGCTTCAGCATCGACACCCTGCTGGAGGAAGCGGCGGAGCTGGTAGCCTTGCGCATACCGGCAATCGCGCTGTTTCCATCACCGGATGCCAACACCAAGAGCGAGGGCGGACAGGAAGCCTACAACCCCGATGGCCTGGTGCAGCGCGCCATTCGCGCACTCAAGGACCGATTCCCGGAACTGGGTATCATCACCGATGTGGCCCTGGACCCCTATACCACCCATGGCCAGGACGGCATCATCGATAGCGATGGCTATGTGATGAACGATGCCACCGTGGAAGTGCTGGTCAAGCAGGCCCTGTCCCATGCCCAGGCCGGGGCCGATATCGTGGCACCCTCAGACATGATGGACGGCCGGGTTGGCGCCATTCGCCTGGTGCTGGAAGAAAACCAGCAGATTCATACCCGTATTCTCGCCTACTCGGCGAAATACGCCTCCAGCTACTACGGTCCATTCAGGGATGCTGTGGGCTCCAGCGCCAATCTCGGCAGCGGCAACAAGTACAACTACCAGATGGATGTGGCCAACAGCGACGAGGCCCTGCAGGAAGTGGCCATGGACCTGGCAGAGGGCGCCGATATGGTCATGGTGAAACCAGGCATGCCCTACCTGGACATCGTGCACCGGGTGAAAACCGAATTTGGTATGCCTACCTTTGTCTACCAGGTGAGTGGTGAATATGCCATGCACATGGCGGCGGCCGCCAATGGCTGGCTCGATGAAGACGCCGTGGCCATGGAGTCCCTGATCGCTATAAAAAGAGCGGGCGCAGACGCTATTCTTACCTACTTTGCCAAGAAAGCTGCACGATTGTTGCAGTCCTGAATCGAGAGTGGATCGATAGGCAAACAGGGTCCGGATGGTCACCACGCGCTGGCGGGAAGCAATTCCCGGCCGATCAGTTCATAAACCTTGAATCCTCGGTTTTTGGCCTTATTATTACGCCCATATACCGTAGTCTTTCGCTTGGTCTTTTTGAGCCGGTGATCCCCGCCCACTCAATACGCGTATAGCACAGACTCTCCTTAAAGCCCTTTTGAATTAACATGTAAACAAGGAATATGCCCATGAGCGACAACATCGTTCACACTTCAGACAGTAGTTTCGAACAAGACGTATTGCAGGCAGACGGGCCTGTATTGGTGGATTTCTGGGCTGAGTGGTGTGGTCCCTGCAAGATGATTGCGCCGGTACTGGAAGAAGTTGCCGACGAATACAACGGCAAGCTGAAGGTCGTGAAAATGGATGTGGATGCCAACACGGAAACCGCACCAAAGTACGGCATTCGCGGTATTCCGACCCTGATCGTCTTCAACAATGGCGAAAAAGTCGGTGAAAAAGTCGGTGCCCTCTCCAAGTCCCAGCTCTCGGCTTTTATTGACAGCATTATCTAAAACGCGTTTAATTGCGGTGTCTCGTCTTCTGCGAGGCACCGATGGACGTGGAAGTACCTGAAACTTCAACACTTTTTCTCCGAACTTCCACCTCAACCCGAAACAAGATTACCCAGGCCTTACGAAAAAACTCGAGACGAGTCCGTTTCGCGTAGGCGTGAACCAGGTGAACGAAACCAGACAGAGTGGATTCTGGGCAGGAGTGGAACTATAGTTCTGTAAGACGCAGTTAGCATGCTGGAAAAAACACTCGCATGAGAGCGAGACAACAAAAACGCAATCCAGCCTGGAAACAGCGCGTGGAATTCAGCAAGCTACCGATAAACCCGTCTTCAGAAAACACGCAGCTTTCAACACATATTCCAAGACACGATTACGCCAGGCCTGGGAGAGAGCCGGGTG
>Ga0181583_10000185_pt1 | contig 40182 bp, 40 predicted proteins | sample 071ome_31_FD_132461 | JGI IMG/M metagenome (GOLD analysis project Ga0181583, IMG submission 132461) | Coastal salt marsh microbial communities from the Groves Creek Marsh, Skidaway Island, Georgia - 071405CT metaG (megahit assembly) | ecosystem: Environmental > Aquatic > Marine > Intertidal... | reverse complement strand
GTAACAGAGATCCATGACCCACCGGCCTCATTAGGCCGGACGGCAGCATTCACGTCTTCTAGGGCCATGTCAGCAATCATTGCCGACTCGGCAAAGACATCGACTTGATTGTTATCGACATTCACGAAGGCTGTAATACCTTCCAGTGGCGGCCATTGCGGGTCAAAGGCCAGTTCACCATTGTCCACATGATAAAAACTCAGGATAGTGCCTGAATTTTCCGGTGCTCCACCTCTTGTTGATGTCCGGGAAACAAAACCACTGCGGCTGATATCACCTGCCAGCAAAGCTTCCTCAAGCCATCTCATTGTTGGCTCTACCTTTTCAAGTGTTGGCAGGTACAGGGATTTGTAGGAAGCATCCATTTCCATGACACCGATCAGCAGGGTCAGCTCAGACTGGGGCACACCCTCACTGTCCCTGTGATTGTAGAGGTCAAACTGGACATGGCCATGTATGTGCGCATTGCGTACATCAATTATGCTGCTGTTTATGTGGACACTGCCGTCACCCAGTTGCCAGTGGACCCGGCTGTTTGCAGAATCATAGCGCCAGCTTTCCCTGAAGAGCCTGGGCAGGTGAATCTCGAAATCCGAAGAATCCAGCTCTACTGTGCCACGGCTGGCTGAGGCTTCCACATAGCCCTGAATCCCCCTTCCGGAAGGAGCGCCCTGCCAGGCTCCGACGGCTACATTTTCAAGATTGGCCTGCAACAGGAACAGGTCAGCAAAACCACCGCGAAGATCGGTCTGAAGATTCACATTAACCAGGCGCCCTTCCGGTGACAGGTCTGACAGGGCAGCCGCCGCACGCTCGGGCAAGACCAGCAAGTCATCAAAGACATCACTCATCATGCCCAGATTAATTGAGTCAGCAGTAATATTTAATGGGCGTTGATCACCGTCCGTATCCAGCTCCATGAACACATTCCCCGTTTCCCAGGGACGGTTATTCCAGTCCATCTCAATATTCTGGAGCCAGAATTGCCAGAGATTTTTATCAGGGGCCTTGGCTGCAAACGTGAAACTGGTGTTACTCAGCGCCAGCAAATTCAATGGAAATTCATTTTGTCCCTGACCACTCAAGGCAACGTCATGCATGACTCCCTGTATACTCGTGATGTTTCCATCCTCAATCGACGCCCACAGCTCTCCGCCAAAACGACCACTGTCCAGCTGGAAGTCACTGACATTAACCAGATCTGCTACATCCAGGCCATTGGTTTGTAAATGGGCTGTGGCACTGTACTGGGTACGGGGATCTCCTGTGAGTTCAATCTGCACCATGAAGGGGCTGGCCTGGCTTTCGACTCTTGCCTGCAACACAGCAAGATGCGTACCGCCGGCATTGCTGATATCCAGGTATATATTCTCCAGTTGCAGCTCCTTGCCATCATTCCATTTAAGTGTGAGGTCCGCCTCGGCTATCTGTAGCTGACCGGTGGACAGCAGGAAATCAATAATGGTGTCGGTATAATCAGTGTCACCGGCCGCCAAACCACCGAGGCTCCAGGCGCCTTGTGAATTCTGGACCAGCTCCAGTCCCGGCTCTTCGACAACAACTCGTCCAACGATGAGACGCCTGGCCAGCAGACTGGACAGCAGTGCCGGCCTCAGGATGATTGACTTAATTACGTGAGAGGATTCGGGTTGCTCAGGATTCACTATCGTAAGCTCATCGACCAGCAGTACCGGTGTGAATCGATACCAGTCACCGGTTAACTGACCAACTACCACATCCGTACCCAACATATTAGCCAATTGCTGCTCTACGGCAGTCAGCTGGCCTGATACCCGTGGAATAAGAAGTCGTCCTGCCGTCAGGACAGTTGTGGTAGCGACAAGTAAAAGCAGGGACAGTCTTATCAACCACCTCAGGCATCGCAGCCACATGGCTTTTTTTATACGCCTGTCATGGGCGCTTTCCGGCGGTGCTGAATTTGTTGAGTCTTCTGTCATCTTTATCCGGAAGCCATAGCCTTAACACAGCACAACGTCGAACTGTTCCGTGTTATACATCAGCTCCACCTGGAAACGAATGTTCTTGCCTACCAGCTCTTCCATATCCGCCACCGTGGCAGAATCTTCATCCAGCAAACGATCAACCACTTCCTGGGATGCAAGCACCAGGATGGAATCGTTTTCATAGGCTTTCGCCACCCTGAGAATTTCACGGAACACTTCATAGCAGACTGTCTCAGGGGTTTTAACTGTCCCCCTGCCGCCGCATGTGAGGCATTCATGGCATAACATCTGTTCCAGGCTTTCACGATTACGTTTGCGGGTCATCTCCACAAGCCCCAGTTCGGACAACTCTGTCACCATGGTTCTCACCGGATCATTTTCCAGGGCTTTTTGCAGTGTGCGCACCACCTGCCGCCTGTGCTCCTCATTTTCCATGTCGATAAAGTCCAGAATGATAATGCCACCCAGGTTTCTGACTTTTAGCTGCCTTGCACTGGCTTTGGCCGCTTCCAGATTGGTTTTCAGGATGGTTTCCTCCTGGTTCCGTGATCCAAGAAATGCCCCTGTATTGACGTCAATGGTTGTCATGGCCTCATTCTGGTCTATGACCAGGTTGCCACCAGATTTGAGTTTCACGGTTCTGCTCAAGGCCCGTTGAATTTCATCATCCACACTACACAGGTCAAACAGTGGACGCTCTTCCTTGTAGAGCTCAATGCGGTTTTCAATTTCAGGCATGAAATTACTGCAGAACTCCATCAACTCCTTGTAGGTGGATCTGCTGTCTACGCGGATACGCTGTATCTCCGGATAAAAAAGATCACGTAGCGATCTCACCGGCAGCGCAAGATCCCGGTAGAGTGGACGTACATCACTGCCTTCCTGCATGCGCTGCTCAACCTTATGCCACAGTTTTTGCAGGAAACGGATATCCGCAAGCAGCTCCTCTTCCTTGACCCCCTCTGCTGCTGTCCTGAGTATAAACCCGGATTTTTCTGACAAACCGGCCTGCTCGACACAACCTTGCAGCAAGGCCATGAGACGTTCACGTTCATCCTCATTTTCAATTCGCTGGGAAATACCGAGATGGCGGCTCCTGGGCATTTTGACCAGGTAGCGGGAAGCTATGGAAAGATGGGTTGTCAGCCGGGCCCCCTTGCTCGCGATGGGTTCTTTAACAACCTGGACAATAATGGCCTGTCCTTCACGCAGCAGCTGGCCAATTTCAACTTCCTGGCTGTCATTGACTTCATACCCGTCATTATCAACAGGAGCAATATCCTGGGCATGAATGAACGCAGCCCTGTCCAGGCCTATATCAACAAAGGCCGCTTGCATTCCCGGCATAACACGGACCACCTTCCCCATGTAGATATTGCCAACCGGACCAAGCCGGTTACAACGCTCTATATGAATTTCCTGGAGCAGACCCTGTTCAATAAGCGCTACACGCGTCTCCATGGGGGTCGCATTAATCAGAATTTCAGCACTCATTGATATTGTCCGAGTATGTTGGCTGCTGGCATGTCGATTTTCTGTAACAGGGAAGCTGTTTCAAATACAGGTAGACCCATGATTCCGCTATAACTTCCTTTCATTGATTCAATGAAAAGTGCACCCAGACCCTGGATGCCGTATCCCCCGGCCTTATCAGCCGGTTCCCCTGTCTGCCAATAGGCACTTATCTCATCATCCTCCAGCACCCTGAATGTCACTTCAGATACCGATAATAGCACTTCAGTAAAGTCAGCTGTGGCCAGCGCCACGGCTGTCAGTACCTGATGGCTCTTGCCTGACAGAGATGAGAGCATACGATGTGCATCTTCCTGGTCTGCCGGCTTCTCAAAAACCTGTCCATCACATACAACCGTTGTGTCTGACCCAAGGCAGGCAATCCCCTGTTTTTCACCGTGACTGGCAAGCGCAGACTCTGCCTTGCAGGCGGCCAGCCTTTTCACATAGGCAGCAGGCGTCTCGCCAGCACGATGACTTTCGTCAACGTCCTGGGGCAATACCTGGTATGAAATGCCAAGTTGGTCAAGAATTTCCCGGCGCCGGGGTGACGCAGACGCCAGGCAAATTGTCATATCAGCCATTCTTCTCAACTCTTTTGAAAGCTGCCACACAAAACATGACATTATCACCCATAAACCACGACTTATGTAGCGAGCATCATCCACATACATGCCACCTTTTGTATACATCAGGGCACATGAATCTGCACTGAACTATCAATGTCACCGCTGCCATAACATGGCTTTCACCCGGGTGACTCTTTATACTCCTGCCCAGAATAACTGAACATTAATCCATCACTTCATAACCTCACATTGCAGCGCCACCATGCCAAAACTTACCTTCAATAACACTGAATTTGATCTTGAGAAATATGAAACCGTGCTGGAATGTCTGTTGCGGAACCATCAGTACATTCCCTATGCCTGCAAGGCAGGCATGTGCCAGGCTTGCCTGGTCAGGGCAGTGGATTGTGAAGCGACCGAAGAGTCGAAGAAGTGGATCAAGTCTTCACTGCAGGAACGTGGGTACACTCTGGCTTGCCAGTGGGTTCCAGAAGAGGACGTGCAAGTGGCCTTACCCTCGGTAACGGAGTTCTCTGTTCCCCTGGGCATCAGGGAAATCACTCCCCTGAACAAACGGACCCTCAAGCTCGTTCTTGATGTGAGAGACAAAAGTTTAATGTTTCATTATACACCGGGGCAGTATGTCACCCTGGTGAATCCAAAAGGTATTGCACGAAGCTACTCCGTGGCAAATAACTATGAACTGGACCAGCACCTGGAATTTCACATCAGCGAAACAAAACAGGGGCTTTTTTCAGGCTGGTTGTTTCATGATGCAAAGGAAGGGGATGAACTGCATATGCGGGGACCCTCGGGTGACTGTTTTTACAGCAACAGCTCCGGTGAGGAATTTCCCATTATACTCGCTGGCACCGGTACCGGACTAGCTCCACTCTACGCCATACTCAATGACGCCCTGAAACAGGGCCACCAGGGGGACATCAGCCTGTACCATGGCGGCCGGACTTCTGATCACCTCTACCTGGTCAAGGAGCTCCAGGCACTGCAGGAAAAACATCCCCGCTTTCATTATTTCCCCTGTGCCAGGGAGCCTGGCGGAGATACCGGGATAAGTGGCATACAGGCGGGGAGCGTGAAAGAAATCCTCGATGAAAAGCTGGATCTGGGTACCCTGTCAAAAACCAGGGTCTACCTGTGTGGCGCACCGGACTTTGTTCATGGCATGCGAAAAAAGATATTCCTGAAAGGGGCCAGTTCGGGGAACATATTCTGCGATCCTTTCCTGGAAAGAAGTGTTGCACCAACGGGAGGAACCAACTGAAGGCTCAGTATGGGCAGAAGGCTAAAACAGCATTAATTCCCGTGTTTCCCAGTCAAGGGTTGAATTTACCGCCTGCTATATCCTGATTGTCATTGTCGGATCACAGCCCCGGGACCTCTTTTGACCTGCATGACAAACCGGGACCTTTCTCCGTTTATCCTGACCCTGAACCGTCAGCCTTGTATCCCTGCAACCCTTCTAGCCATTCCTCTCAACCCACTTCAGAACATCCCGATAGGCCACATTTCCCCCGAAAATATCCAGTGCACTGCCTATAGTCAGGTCCACACGATTCTGTCCCAGTCTCCTGACAAGGTCCAGGTCTGCCAGTCTTGCGACACCACCGGCATAAGTCACCGGCAGTGGTGAATGTTCACCCAGAATGCCAATAAGGTCTTCCTGAATACCCTGGCTTTTGCCTTCCACATCAACACCATGCACCAGGTATTCCGCACAACAGGCTGACAGGGATTCAAGGGTGCGGGCATTTACTTTCTCATCGGTAAAGGTCTGCCAGCGATTCGTGACAATATAAAAATCATCACCTTTCTTGCGGCAGCTGAGGTCAAGCACCAGCCTTTCCCTACCGACGGCATTACTCAAGGCATTGAGCTTGTCCATATCCAGTTTGTTATCACTGAATACCCAGGAAGTGACAATGACATGACTGGCACCGGCATCCAGAAATAGCCTGGCATTATCCGGATTGACGCCCCCACCATAATGCATCCCGCCCGGATAGGCATTAAGTGCCTCAAGAGCAGCATCATGGTTACCACTTCCCAGGGAAATCACATGACCACCCACCAGGCCATCAGACTGGTACAAACGGGCAAATTCGCCAGGTGATTGGGCGGAAACGAAATTAGTTTTCAGGGCATCGGTATCGTTATCCCGCAGCGACCCTCCGACTATCTGCACAACCTTGCCGTCGTGCAGGTCTATACACGGTCTGAATTTCATGGGCATTTCACTGAATACTGTCTATAGCCTGGACCTGCAGAATATCAGCGGACAACTAGTCACCGGCCAACTCGTTATAGACCACCGGCAGGAACCCACCAGGATCGCCCCATTGCCCATCATAATCCGACGTCAACCCGGCACTCATGACCTGCTCCAGGCTCATACCTTCACTGATGGCATTCCTGACACGGTTGCGGATTGTGTAAAACATATTCAACTGGTCCTGCACATCCGCCTGGGAACTGACAACGCCATGTCCGGGTAAAAAGCGTGTATCGCTGTCGGAAATTTCCAGCAATCGTTCATAGGATGAGATGATCCCATGGAAGGAACCACCAGCACCGGTATCTACCCTGGGGTAGCTGGTGGTACGAAATACATCACCGGTATGAATGATGTTGTCCTCCATAAAGTAGACAAATGAATCACCGCTCGTATGTCCCGGTCCATGGTGAAAAACATGGATACTGTCACCATTGAGATGAAAATTGACCGAGTCCGTGAAAGTGACAATAGGCAGACCAAGTTTCTGCTCTGATGTCAGCGCCCTGTTGAGGTCACCTTCGGTAAAGCCGGCCTGGAGTATGGTGCGCACATTTTCATGGGCAACAATCACCGCTCCTTCACGCCCCATATTCTGGTTCCCCCCAACATGATCAGGATGATGATGGGTATTGAGAACAAAGCGGACAGAAGCGTCCGAAAGCCCTTCCAGAGCATCCAGGATCTTCGCAGACAAGGGGGCAAACTGGTCATCCACCAGGAAGATCCCATCCTCTCCGATGGAAACCCCGATATTGCCTCCGCTCCCCTGCAGGTAATAAATATTGTCAGATAGTTGATGTGGCACGATGTCCACCTGGCTGAAATCCTGCTGCGCAACGCACGAAGCGCTGAACATGGCAGTTGCCAGACATAAGAATTTTTTCATGATTCCCTCCCGTTAAGTGCATCAAACTAGCATAGCAGAATGATATTTATTGGAATACAACTTTACAGGGCAGCGGATCCTGATTGGGGAATATACAAAGACAGAGGCCCATGGCATACATGATTCAGGGAATTCGCACATCCCATTTGCCAGGACTGTGTCACTGTGTCACACTGTAGCTACCGTCAATAATATAGCGCAAGCGATATTTGCGACCCCCGGAGAAACGCAATCTGCCTAACCAGATTCCACTGCTTTCTCAGCTTTGCTTTCTCTGATCGCGCATTTCTCGTCAGCGAGGAGGGTAAGGTCACCACCGAAATCTGATCAACCAGCTCCATCCCTACATGGTTTATTGTTTTTTAACCTACTCGGAGAATGTTCAGAATGGCTAAACGATCCAATGCCAAACGACAAGCACGCTATCAGGGAGATCAATACACGTACAATTCAAAACACAGAGAAGGAAAACGTTCCAAGAACAGACGACGACAGCAGGAAGAAACTTCCAACATCGTCGATATCAACTCTCTCAGCAACCAGCTTGAGACTGCCTACTCCCCCCGCCATAAAAAAACACCACTCGAAGCCCGCACCACGTCTCAACACAAGTACATCAGCGCCATTAAAAACAACTGCCTGACTTTTGGTATTGGCCCTGCCGGAACCGGAAAGTCCTACTGCGCAGGTGCACTGGCCGCTGAGGCACTGGAGTCTGGACGTATCGAGCGCATCATCCTGACGCGCCCGGCCGTAGAAGCGGGTGAAAACCTGGGATTCCTGCCCGGCGAGGTCGAGGACAAGTTCGCCGTCTATATAGACGCCTTCAGGGATATCCTTAATGAGCGACTGGGAAGGGGCGTGGTGGATTACTGCCTGCGTCATGGCCGTATCGTTGGAGCTCCCCTGGCCTATATGCGCGGCAAGACCTTCAACAACAATACCTTCGTCATCCTTGATGAAGCCCAGAACACGACACCGACGCAGATGAAAATGTTCCTGACTCGCATCGGGGAAGACTGCAAGGTAGTCATCAATGGTGACATCAAGCAAAGTGACATTCGCGGAGCCAATGGCCTGGAAGATGCTATCCAGCGCATTCAGGGACTTCCCGGTGTCCATGTCCATAAATTTGAACGGTCAGATATTGTTCGAAGCGGGCTTGTCAGACACCTGCTTGATCGGTACGAAACTTACTGACAAGACGTAACCAGTCTGCATCTGTGACTTGCAGGCGACATAATTCCGGATCACCGGCCCAGAGACAGGCCGAGACAGTGATTGATCCGGAACCTTTCCGACAACTCGTCGGCAGAAGTAAATAGCTGTTTCCCTGTATGGCTGTAACAGTATTATTTTCGCTCCCGAAAAAGTCGGTTTCCCACAGCTATGGGATTTTCTATAATCCCATCCTCCTGTTTTTGCGGTAAAAAAATATGAACAGTCTGGACCAACAAGTTGTCGTCCAACTCAGTGAATGGCTCGAAGCCGGCAAACAGTGCTGGCTATGTACCATTATCAGTACGTTTGGTTCCTCACCTCGCCCCACCGGGTCCCTACTGGCCTGCAATGAAGATGGACTCTACTGCGGCTCACTTTCCGGCGGCTGTGTGGAAGACGACTTGAGAGAAAGTATTAATCGTCGGGAGCTGGCTACCAGCAAACCGGAGAAAATCAAATATGGCGTCGCCGTTGAGGATGTGCAGCGGCTCGGCCTCCCCTGTGGCGGGACTCTGGAAGTGGTCATTGAGCCTGTTTTTCCTGAACAGCATGTGCTTTATCGTGAACTGGCCGAAAAAATCTCCTCCCGCGAACTGGTGACTCGGATTGTTGACCTGGAAACCGGGAATATCCGACTGGAAAACACCGACTCCTTTCAACCTCTATCACTGGAAAACAATATTCTGCGTCATACCTATGGCCCTGCCTTTCAACTCCTGTTGATCGGGGCTGTGCAGGTGGCCTATTACCTGGCCAATATGGCTCAGGCTCTGGATTACCAGGTGGAAGTCTGTGACCCACGCGCGGATCTTGTAGAACATTCCCCTATTGATAATGCACCTGTCATCAATGCCATGCCGGACGACTGGCTTCGTACGAAAAACCTTGACCAGCAAACCGCCGTGATTGCCCTGTGCCACGATCCGCGTATTGATGACATGGCCCTGATGGAAGCCCTGCAGGAAAGCAAGGCTTTCTATATTGGTGCCATGGGTTCAGTCAGGACATCGGAGCAAAGGTGTAAAAGACTACTGCAGCTGGATATATCGCAGGAGCAGATCGATACTCTGCATGCCCCGGTGGGGTTATCGATTGGCAGCAAGACGCCACCGGAAATTGCCATTGCCATCCTGGCAGAGCTCACCAGCCTAAGAGCAAAAATCAGGAATCAATGAGCAGTCAGGCAGTCGTAAGTGCCATTGGCATTATCATTCTGGCCGCCGGCAGCGGAAAACGCTTTGGTTCAGATAAACGCATGGCAGTCCTGCCCGGTGGAAAAACGCTCCTGGAAACCACCCTCGCGTCCATACCGGCAATCATAGAACGCAGGATGCTGGTTCTCAAACCCGGCGAGGATGTTCTGGCCAGTCAATTCAGCAAAACATGGGAAATCTGTTTTGCCAGCAATCCGGACAGTGGCATGGCAAGTAGCCTTGTTACAGGCATATCAGCCGCTGACTCCTGGGAAGGCGCCCTGATCGGTCTCGCTGATATGCCTTTCATCAAGGCGGACACCTATACAAACCTACAAAGAACACTCAATGACAATGATATTGTGGTGCCGACATTCAATGGGAAACGGGGCAATCCGGTGGGCTTCAGGAAGCATTATTTCCAGGAAATTCTAGCAATGACCGGTGACCAGGGGGCACGTAGACTACTTGACCGGCACCAGGACAAGTGCAAAATCGTGGAAACAGGTGATGAAGGAGTAATCCGGGATATAGATTCGCCGGAAAGTATCCGCTGATCATGTCTTGCAGTAAAACCTGTTGAGAACTTTTCCTGAACCGCAACAGGTCCTGCATTCTTCCCCACTTCTAACGAAGCCAACTCCATCGCAGGATTTATAGTCTGTCTCCAGGGGATGTGTGAGGACATCAATAATTTCCTGCAGAGCCCTGGACTCAGTTCCCCGGTCTGCTCCCCGGCCTGCATACTCTTCGAAGGTAGCCATACGGCCAACAACTTTTTTTCTGTCCTGTGATACCTGATTCATGCGCCTGCCAAAGCTCCAAGAAGATTTACGGAGTATTGAAGACTGAATTATAGGCAGGCTTTCATTCAGTAAATGTTAAAACAGTCACAAAACTCAATTAAACATACTGAATCCACCTAGGCTAAAAACCAGAATATTTATATAAATTACAATGCGTTATATTAAATAACGAGATTCCAGGCTGATTGCTCAGAAAAAAACGGGAAACTGGCCAGTTGCCACAAACGGGATAAATATGGCCAGCAGGACACTGACCAGCAGACCCAAAAGCGCTCTGAGCACATCGAAGGCACAATCAAGAAAAGCCTCTTTCATCCCCCTGAGCCTGGCCACATAGGCAATAGCCATCTCACGTCCAGCCAAAAGGCCGAGAAACACCCAGGTTGTGCTCATGGGAACATCATTAAGCTCCTTGAAGAATATCAGGACAACACCAAATATCAGGTCTACAAGCGTAGCGGCGCGCACGTCCGTCGTATTGGTTTTACTGAGCACAATGCGCTGAATCTTGCCTCCCCTCGTGGCAAAAATAAATGCATGCAATACCAGCATTACCAACGAGGCAAAAATGACGGTACCCCCGGAAAAAATGACCTGGGTTTCATTATCTGCCTCGAGGGTTTGCCTGGGCAGGAAAACAAAAATATTGGCCAGGTCCTGTACCAGCCATTGTGACCATAGAAATGCGGTAGAAGCCCATTGGGCAATAGTCCATGGCAGGTTATGTGAGGATCGGGGAGTGTCGTGAATCCATTGCTCAAACTTTCGTGACACCAGTGCATAAATCAGGCAACCCGCAACAATAGCTACTACATATCCCATAATGGACTTGATCAGCATACTTTGCATGACACCCTCAGTGCCTGCCCCACCGGTCAGGGCAAAAATAGTCAGCACAAGGAAGGTAGTAGAAACAGGAATCCCATAGCGGGTGAGTACAAGAAGAAAAAGCGGCGGAACAGCGTGCCACCAGCTGATGCCATTGTCCGGGTAAGGAATTCTGTTCAGACGATCAAAACTCATATCCCCCGCACCGGCAAAATAGGCATAGGCCATGACTACTAGGATAATACTGCACGCATAAAGCCAGAGTATGGTCCAGTGCCTGTGTGAATTGGAGGAAAGGAATGTTCCCAGGGTTTGAATCGCATCATTGGCCACGATGGAATAAGCAGCCAGCAGGAACCCGATCAGGGCGAAGAGCTCAATCCCGAAAATTGTCATACTTCAGAATGTCCAGTAGTCGTAAAAAAAAGGCTATGGCTGAAATAGTTCAAGCTCTGGTATGCACCGGGATACCCGCTTCAACCTGGGTAGCCGCAATAGTAAGGAATTTAGAGCCCGGATGACACCCCCAGAAGGGGAAAAATCAGGATGCTGAAAATGATAATTTTTGCAGATAAAAAAAACCCGGCAAAGCCGGGTTTTGAATCATTTAATCTCAAGGGGTGTAAGGACCAGAAAGGGGATTCTTGCTCACACACCTATTTGGAACCCGGATTTAGGAAAAAGTTCCATCGAGTTTAAAAATAATCAGAACTGCGACTCAGGCAATCTGACAACAAGCCCATCAAGGTCGTCAGTCACTTCAATCTGACAACTCAGACGGCTGTTTGGCTGGGGTTCCAGCACGCATTCCAGCATGTCTTTTTCCATTTCACTGGGTGCCGGGACTTTCTCTATCCAGGCATCATCTACATAACAATGGCAGGTTGCACAGCTACAGGAACCGCCACACTCGGCGACTATGCCGTCAATCATGTTATCGACAGCTCCCTGCATGACGGAAGAGCCACTGGCTACTTCAATTTCATTAATGGCTCCATCAGCACTGATATAGTTTATTACTGGCATGTCTGTGTCTGTCCTCTGTTTGTTAGATGGTTAAGTGAATTAATCGATGGCAGATTGAAAAATTTCTCACCGGTTACATATGCCGGAAAGAATCAGTTCAGCAGACTCTTCATGGGGACTGCCGGATCAGCCAACGCAATACGATCCACCTTTATCTGGCGGGTGATCAGCTGTTTGCCAATCATGAATTCCCGGGGACTGTTTACAGCATCCACTGCAATCAGTTTACCGCGGTTGAAATAGAACGCGGCCAGTTTGCGTCCTTCCCGGGGCTCTCCTCTGAGAACGAGCTCGTCATAACCCTGTGACAGTCCTGCAATCTGCAATTTCAGGTCATACTGGTCTGACCAGAACCATGGCAGCGCATTATACTGGATTGGTTTGCCACATAAAGTGGACGCCGCCACTCTCGCCTGGTCTGTGGCATTTTGCACACTTTCCAGCCTGAGCTGGCGATTGTAAAAGGTATTGAAATGACTGGTGCAGTCACCTATGGCAGCAATATTCGCATCTTCGGTGAAACAGTGTTCATTAACCACTATGCCATTGTCGACTGCCAGGCCAGCGATCTCGGCCAGCTCGGTGTTAGGCAGGACTCCCACCCCGACAACCACGAGGTCGACGGCATAAGTGGTTCCATCAGCGCAGCTAACCCCTACCACATGCTTTTCTCCCTCGAATCCGGTCACCGCTACACCGGTTTCAAGGCGCACCCCCTCTTCCTCATGAATGCGTGTGTAGAAGGCCGATAATTCCGGAGCAGTAACCCGGTTAAGCACCCTGTCCCCGGCCTCTAGAATCGTTACATCCATTCCCAAACCATTGAGCATGCCAGCAGTTTCCAGACCGATGTACCCTCCTCCGACAATGACAGCCTTGCGACCCGCCATGACAAAAGGACGCATCTGTTCAACATCACTGATGTCTCTGAGGTAAAACACACCTGAAAGCGTTGAGCCCGGAATATCCAGCTTCCTGACACGGGATCCCGTTGCCAGCACCAGTTTGTCATAGGTGAGCGTCTCCCCCTGGGCAAGTACAAGGGACCTGGACTGACGGTCCACCTGGCTGACACGCTGCCCAAGCATGAACTCGATATCGACTTTTTCGTACTGGGCCTCAGCACGAATCAACAGGTCTTCAAGCTGCTTTTCACCGGACAGGAAAGATTTTGACAATGGAGGCCGATTGTAGGGAAGATGGGGTTCATCACCGATAACCAGTATCCGGCCATACCAGCCGTTCTGCCGGAGACTTACTGCCAGCTGGGCACCGGCATGGCTCGCCCCAACGACGACACAAACAGGTTTATTCATTAAACTGCTCAGTTTTCATGGGATTTGCACTGTCTGGTTGACGGCTTAGGCTACACATCAGACGGGCAAAGGGCTATATTTGGTTTCCCAGTATAACCCAACTGAATGCCATGAATCAGGGGCAACATCCCCGATTGACTAACAATAAGGATTAGACTAATGAAGACAAAAGCAGCCGTTGCCTTTGAAGCGGGTAAACCACTGGAAATCTGCGAAGTAGATCTCGAGGGACCAAAAGCAGGCGAAGTCCTGGTGGAGCTGAAAGCCACTGGTGTCTGCCATACTGACGCTTTCACCCTGAGTGGAGATGACCCTGAAGGGGCATTTCCTGCCATCCTGGGCCATGAGGGGGCCGGCGTAGTAGTAGAAGTGGGAGCAGGTGTCACGTCGCTGAAACCGGGGGACCATGTGATCCCACTGTACACGGCAGAATGTCGCGAGTGCGATTACTGTCTGCACCCCAAAACAAATCTTTGCCAGGCTGTTCGGTCAACACAGGGCCAGGGTGTTATGCCTGATGGCACCAGTCGTTTCTCCCTCGATGGCAAACCCATTCTGCATTACATGGGTTGTTCAACTTTTTCGAATTACACCGTGCTGCCGGAAATCTCCCTGGCCAAGGTCCGTGAAGATGCGCCTTTTGAAACCATCTGCTATATCGGTTGTGGTGTTACCACCGGTGTTGGTGCTGTGGTCTTTCAGGCCAAGGTTGAAATCGGATCCACCGTTGCCGTTTTCGGACTGGGTGGAATTGGCCTTAATGTCATCCAGGGAGCCAAGCTCGCTGGTGCCAGCCGTATCATCGGTATTGACCTGAATCCAGCCCGTGAAGCCCTGGGCAAACAGTTCGGTATGACTGATTTTATCAATCCTAACGATGTTGAGAATGTGGTTGATCATATTGTGCAGATGACCGGTGGAGTCGACTACAGTTTCGAATGTATCGGTAACGTCAATGTCATGCGTCAGGCCCTTGAATGCTGCCACAAGGGTTGGGGAGAGTCCTACATCATCGGTGTTGCCGGTGCCGGCCAGGAAATCTCCACACGCCCCTTCCAGCTGGTGACAGGCCGCTCCTGGAAAGGAACTGCCTTCGGTGGTGCACGCGGACGTACTGATGTGCCCAAGATTGTTGACTGGTATATGGACAAAAAGATCAATATTGATGACCTGATTACCCACACAATGCCTCTTGAAGACATCAATAAAGCCTTTGATCTGATGCATGCCGGTGAGAGTATTCGTTCAGTCGTTCTTTACTGATCCCTGATCAATCAACCAGACGGGGTCAGAACCTTGGTTCTGACCCCTTTTTGTTAAAAAGGAAAAAATTCATGAGTCTCGAACAAGTCAGTGCCAATGCCATGTTCGGTGGCAGGCAACTTAAACTCAAACATGCTTCCAGTGTCCTTAAATGCGACATGATCTTTTCCGTTTACCTGCCTCCCCAGGCGGAAAGCATCAATGTGCCGGTGATTTACTGGCTATCGGGACTGACCTGTACAGATGACAACTTTGTGCAGAAAGCCGGCGCACAGCAGTATGCTGCTGAAGCAGGAGTCGCCATCGTCTGCCCGGATACCAGCCCGCGAGGAGAAGGTGTGCCGGATGACCCGGAAGCTGCCTACGACTTTGGCCTGGGTGCCGGTTTCTATGTGAATGCGACCCAGGAACCCTGGTCAGAGCATTACCACATGTATGACTATGTAACCGAGGAATTACCGGGCGTACTGGCAGACAGCGAACTTCCTCTGGACACTGACAACTGTTCCATCATGGGTCACTCCATGGGTGGACATGGAGCCCTAACTATTGCCCTGAAAAACCCGGGCAAGTTCAAGGCTGTCTCCGCGTTTTCACCGATCTGCTCCCCGATAAACTGCCCCTGGGGTGAGAAAGCCCTGGGCAATTACATTGGCGACAACAAGGCTGACTGGGAGCAGTACGATGCCTGTGAATTAATAGGCAAGGCACAAGAAAAACTGCATATACTGGTGGACCAGGGCCAGGAGGATGATTTCCTGCATGGTCAGCTGAACCCCTTCATGCTGCAGAAAGCCTGCCAGGATGCCGGTCATCCGCTGACCCTGCGTTTCCAGGCCGGGTATGATCACAGCTACTTCTTCATCGCCTCCTTCATTGAGGATCATATAACCCACCACGCTTCTGCGTTATGGGGATAGCGGCACACGGCTGAAGGAACGCGTTTGTTTCCTTCAGCCCCAAGCTTCCAAACCGGGATTTTATGGAAACCCTGACTCTTACTCTTGTACAGCCAGATCTGCAATGGCAACAGGCGGCGAAAAACAGGGAAATTCTCGGCACCCTGCTGAAAAACCATGCCCAGGATACCGACCTTATTATCCTCCCTGAAATGTTCACCAGCGCCTTCACCATGGATGCTGGGGCCGTTGCTGAACCCTGGCCTGGTGAAAGTGTCGACTGGATGCTGGAAATTGCCGTTGCGTCGAACGCCGCAGTAACTGGCAGCATTGCTGTCACGGATGATAACAGGCGCTATAACCGCCTGGTTTTTGTATCTCCGGAGGGAGGCGTAGTCTATTACGACAAACGCCACCTGTTCAGAATGATGGGAGAACACAAACGCTACGCTGCTGGAGAAGAACGTGCAGTGTTAATATGGCGAGGATGGCGCATCCTGCCCCTGGTCTGCTACGACTTGCGCTTTCCGGTCTGGAGTCGCAACACATCGGAACTGGCCTATGACCTGCTTCTGTACGTGGCAAACTGGCCAGCGGCAAGAAACAATCACTGGCAAACCCTGCTTCAGGCCCGGGCCATAGAAAACCTGGCCTTTACTGTCGGCGTTAATCGCGTCGGAGAGGACGGTAACGGTATAGATTATGTGGGCCATAGTATGATCACCGACCCCGCCGGGGAAATTCTGCTGGACTGCAACAGTTCCGAGTGTGTCCAAACCCTGACACTGGATAAGTCCAGACTGGATGCCTGGCGCAGGGATTTTCCTGCACACATGGATGCCGATGGATTTGAGTTGCAGTGAATGCTGACGGCCAGAAGATAATACCGCTCGGGAGTAGAACCTCAATAAACTGCCGGGATACAGCCGCTGGCCCTTGCCGACCTGCAAGGAAACCATCATGCTTCTCCCTTGTATCTTTTTATCGCCTCCATACCTGAATTGCTCGCCTTTCGGCCTTTATCTCCCCCCTGCCCCTCTGTAAAATCCCGCCATGCCTCTCCCCCGCGCCTACCTTATAGATTCCAGCATATATATTTTCCGTGCATGGTATGTCTATGATGATTCCATTACTGACAGTCAGGGTAATCCCAGCAATGCGGTGTTTGGCTTCTCTGATTTTCTCTACCAACTGATACGCCAGAAACAACCCAGTCACATTGCCTGTGCCTTTGATACATCCCAGAAAAACTCATATCGCAAGGAGTTGTTTCCGGAATATAAGGCAAACCGGGAGCCTGCCCCCGAGGAACTCAGGGTCCAGTTCAACCACTGCAGGAATTTTTGCCGGGCGGTCGGTATCCCTGAATTTGCCAGTGAACGCTATGAAGCCGATGACATCATAGGCTCCCTGGCCCAGCGCCTGCGCGACAGGGGTATGGCAGTAACCATAGTGAGCGCAGACAAGGACCTGGCCCAACTCGTGCTTGGAGAAGAAGACGCCTGGTGGGACTTTGCACGAGGTAATGTGCTTAATCACAGGGGAGTAGAAAAACATTTCGGCGTTCGCCCCCGGCAAATTGCCGATCTACTTGCCCTTATGGGAGACAAGATAGATAACATTCCAGGTATTCCTGGTGTCGGGGCAACAACCGCCTCCAGGCTGCTCCAGAAATTCCCCTCAGTGGAGGAGGTCATCGAAAATATAGAGCATATTTCCACCATGAAATTCCGGGGCGCCACCCGAACCCAGGCCCTGGTCAATGCCCACAAGGAAATGCTACCGCTGAACAAATTGCTCACGACCGTCGTCACGGATATGGATTTCGATGAGGAACCTGACCTGAGCTGGCGAGGGATAGATGAGGCTGCATTTACCGAGCTCAGTGATCGGCTGGCTATCACTGGTGCCATGAAACAACGCTGGCTCGAACTGGATTAATCCATTGGAGAACGAAGCGCATCCTCTGAAAGACAAACTGCCTTTACCGCTCATGGCCGCGGTATCAGCATTACCTCCCCTGTCCATTGATATGTACCTGCCTGCCATGCCCCGAATGGCAGAGAGCCTGAATACGCAAATCAGCACCATTCAGAATTCTCTCAGTATATTCCTGGTTTCTTTCGGCCTCGGCATGCTGCTGTTCGGCCCCCTGTCAGACAAGTATGGCCGCAAACCTCTCGCCCTGTTCGGCCTGGCAGGTTTCTGCCTGACATCTTTCGCATTGGCATTGAGTCCTTCCGCTATACCCTTCCTGGTCTTCCGTTTTTTTCAGGGACTCCTTGGCAGTGCTGCAACCATAACCATTCCCGCCATGATCAGGGACTGCTTTGGGAAAGACACCGCCAGGGGGATGTCCACAGTCACCATGATCATGTTGACAGCACCACTTGTCGCCCCCCTGATTGGATCCGTCCTCCTTGCTTTCAGTTCATGGCGGTCGATTTTTATTTTACTCGCAGTCTATGCCTTCGTGGTTTTTGTGCTGATACTCTGGAAGCTTCCGGAAACCCTTCCGCGCAAAGAGGATGAAAAAGAGGGTGAGAGTGAGAAAGAAAGCGGGCGCAATATTTTTGTACAGAATTACCTGACAATATTTTCGACGCCGAGTATTTACCCCTACCTGATGACGTTCCTTTTTTCATCAATGGCATTTTTCACCTACCTGACATCAGCCCCCTTTCTCTACATCACCTGGTTCAACCTGTCTGAAATCGCTTTCGGACTCCTGTTCACCACCACCGCTGCTTCACTCATTCTTGCCAACTACATTAACGTGCGACATGTCTCCAGGCTTGGATCACAGAAAATGCTGAACCTTGGACTGACTGGCGGTTTAAGCGCTGCCATTGTCCTGGTCCTGGTAGTGTCTCTGGAATTGTCTTTTGGCTGGATGGCTGCCTGCTTTTTTATCATCATCGGCAGTCTCGGTATTATTTCAGTGAATGCAGAATCCCTGATACTTCTGGAATTCCCCAATCAGGCCAGTTCTGCTTCAGCGGTAGCACGCACCTTACGCTTCAGTACCGGTGCGCTGGTGGGTCCTCTCCTGGCCATAACCTATACCGGAACCCCTATGCCTATTGTTGTGCAAATAGCCTGTGCGATTATTGCCGCGCTGCTTATTCAGCTGTGGCTGCATTGCCTTTCCGGGGAAAAAACCGGGAAATAACTACTTTCCGGACATCGAGCCCGATTCCCGGGATTTTATTTCTGCCAGGTTTGGCATTACCATCTGACTGTTATTCCGGGGATATGGCTCTACGTCATGAAAATTTTCATCAAGTTGATGCTTCTTGCCCTAGTCATGAGCTATGCAAGTCTATTTATCATCAAAAAACCTGATGGCACTCTTATCAGAACCCTGGACAGTCTTGTTCCCTCATTTGATTTCACACCTGTGACCAACGCCATCAACGCCGCATTTGTACTACTGGAAGGATCAGGCGAAGAGGCAAAGTCCGGGATAGCGGTTTCAGGTATCACTGGACAAATCACCACCGCAACAACGATTTACAAATGGCGCGTTGAAAACGGAAACCTGCATTATACGGACTCACCACCAGCAGGCATGGCTTCAGAAACAGTGACACTCGATGCCCCGACCGTGATGAATCTGTATCCACAGCAAACCGGACAAACTGAAGAAACAGCAGCAATTGGTACAGAAGAAAACCCCATTGTATTACCAGGAAGACTGGGTGAAATGCAGGATTCTCTGCAACAGGCCAGGGAAGTCTCGGACCAGTTCCAGCAAAAACTGAATGAACAGCAACAAGTCCTGGAATCCCTTTAATAAAAATAGGGGGGATTAGTCGGGTTTGCCGGGCACGCGAATATCCAGAACCATGTCCTGAACAGCTTGAGGCGGCGGAGCAGTAAAGCGGCAAACAACAAGGGCGACTGCGAAATTGATACACATCCCCAACGTACCTATTCCTTCAGGTGATATGCCCAGCCACCAGGAATCTGCATTGTCAGCGGCCGGATTAAGAAACTTGAAGTAGACGATATATACCGCTGTAAACGCAATTCCGGCGATCATTCCTGAAATAGCGCCTTCCCGGTTCATACGAATCGAAAAGATACCCAACACAATGGCAGGAAAGAACGATGAGGCAGCAAGACCAAAGGCAAATGCTACTACCTGCGCGACGAATCCTGGCGGATTGATACCGAAATACCCGGCGATACAAACGGCAAAAAATATAGCGATACGAGCAAAAAGCAATTCCTGCTTTTCAGAAATCCCGGGCATCAGGTTACGTTTTAACAGGTCGTGAGAAATCGATGTGGATATCACCAGTAACAACCCTGCTGCTGTAGACAAGGCTGCCGCCAGTCCACCGGCAGCGACCAGTGCAATTACCCAGTTGGGCAACTGGGCAATCTCCGGATTAGCCAGAACAATAATGTCACGATCAACACTGAGTTCATTAACCTCGGGATCAGCAACATACTGGATTAGCCCGTCCGAATTCTTGTCCTCAAAACTGATCAGATTGGTGTTTTCCCAGGTCCGGAACCAGCCGGGCATCTCAGCATAGGCTGCATTATTTACTGTATTGATGAGATTAGTGCGTGCAAAAGCCGCAATCGCCGGTGCTGTGGTATACAAAATTGCTATGAACAACAAGGCATAGCCAGCTGATTTTCGGGCCGCCCTGACACTGGGCACTGTAAAGAAACGTATGATGACGTGGGGCAAACCCGCCGTACCCATGATCAGGGCACCAGTGATGAACAGCACATCTATTGTGCTCCTTACGCCTTCTGTATACGCTGAAAATCCAAGTTCTACATGCAGACCATCCAGCCTGTCCAGAAGGTATCCTCCTCCGTAGGATGGTTTGAGTTCGTCACCAAAGCCCAATTGTGGGATAGCATTCCCGGTTAGCATGATGGAAATAAAAACTGCCGGTACCATGTAGGCAAAAATCAGGACGCAATACTGGGCTACCTGGGTGTAGGTTATCCCCTTCATGCCACCGAGCACAGCGTAGAAGAAAACAATACCCATGCCTATCAGTACACCCAGATTGATATCCACTTCAAGAAAACGGGAAAATACGACACCGACCCCACGCATCTGCCCTGCAACATAGGTGAAGGAAACGAAAATGGCACATACCACTGCCACCATGCGGGCAAACTGGCTGTAATAACGATCCCCGATAAAATCAGGAATAGTGAATTTACCAAAATCCCTGAGGTAGGGAGCAATCATCAGCGCCAGCAGCACATAGCCACCTGTCCATCCCATCAGGTAAACGGAGCCATCCCTACCCATGTATGAAACGATGCCTGCCATTGAGATAAAGGAAGCCGCCGACATCCAGTCCGCAGCTGTAGCCAGCCCATTTGCCAGCGGGGGTACGTGGGCATCAGCAATATAAAACTCTTTGGTAGACGTAGCACGGGACCAGATTGCAATCCCGATATAAAGGATGAAGCTCAGGCCAACACATAGATAGGTCAGGGTTTGCAGACTCATAGCATGCTCGGTTTGATAATTATTATTTTAACCCGGACAGCCTGCTCACTTTATGAGGGGCTGACTGATCACTCTTTGTTACCTGAGGCAAGGGCATCCGCCTCTTCTTCGGCAAGAATATCTTTCTCGTCATGATGGTATTTGTGATCAAGGCCATCCATCAGTTTCAGGTAAACAAAAATCAGTATCACATAGACATAGATGGAGCCCTGCTGGGCCATCCAGAAGCCAAGCTTGAAGCCACCGATTCGAATAGTGTCCAGTTGATCGACAAAAATCACGGACAAAAGAAATGAAACGACAAACCAGATGCTCAGGAGCATAGTCAGGATACGAATATTTTCCTTCCAGTACTTGTTGTCTTCTTCGCGCATGATTTCTCCAGCCTACGGCCTTGGCAATTATACTGACTTTCAATTTTCAGCAGGGTCTAAACAGCAATAGCCGAATTTCCCGACGTTATTCCCCCAGTTTCCAACCAGAGGTTATCGGATAACGCCGGTCACGACCAAAGCCCTTTCTGCTTATCCTGACACCAACCGGGGCCTGGCGCCTTTTATATTCATTAAGGTCGACAAGTCTCAATACTCGCATAACTGTTTCTGCATCGAAACCTTTTTCAATAATGGCATGGGCACTCTGGTCTTCCTCTACGTAGAGCGCAAGAATCTGGTCAAGTATCTCATAGGGTGGCAGGTTATCTTCATCAACCTGTCCAGGTGCAAGCTCGGCAGAGGGGGGACGCTCGATAATCCTGGCAGGAATCATTTCCTTTCCATTCAATGTATTGCGATAGCGAGATAGAGAATATACAAGGAGTTTAGGGACATCCTTGAGCACATCAAATCCTCCAGCCATATCACCATAGAGCGTGGAATATCCGACAGCCATCTCGCTTTTATTACCGGTCGTCAGTACCAGGTATCCCTTTTTGTTGGAAATTGCCATTAGTAACACACCGCGGCACCGTGCCTGCAGATTCTGTTCCGTCAGGTCGGTTTCTGTTCCTTCAAACTCATCCGCAAGGCTCTCCATGAAGCTCTCATAGCTATTCTCAATGGAAATTACCCGATAATTGACACCAAAATTATCGGCCTGCATGGCTGCATCCTCGACACTCATCTGCGATGTATATTTGAAAGGCATCATGACAGCATGCACACTGTCACTACCAAGGGCATCCACGGCCAGAGCCAGTGTCAGGGCCGAATCAATTCCCCCTGAAAGACCGAGCACCACCCCTCTGAATCCGTTTTTCCTGACATAGTCATGCAATCCAAGGACAAGCACTTTATAGATCAGAGCTTCCCCTTCTTCTACATCAGCAACATCACTGTCATGAAGTATCACCTGCTGTCCATCATCGCTTGCCTCAACAGCAAGTGTTTTTTCCTCACAGGCAGGAGCCAATGCCTTCACGTTACCTTCAAGATCAATGGCCATGGACAAGCCGTCAAATACAAGCTCATCCTGCCCCCCTACCTGGTTTACATAGATGATGGGCATTGATGCCTCGTGCTGTCTTTGCAACAAGGTAGCCTGGCGATCTGCAAGCTTGCCGGTATGAAAAGGGGAGCCATTGATATTGATCATCAGCCGCGCTCCGGCTTGTGCTGCCTGAGCCATGGGGCCGCTTTGCCAGAGATCCTCGCAAATAGTAAATCCGGTTGGAATCCCCCTTATATCAAGCACACAGGCTGAATTACCTGCCTGAAAATAGCGCTTCTCATCAAAAACCTGATAATTGGGCAGGCACTGCTTGCGATAGGTCGCTACAACATCACCACGATAAATAATAGCGAGCATGTTGTAGAGATGACCATCCACCCTTCCCGGGTAACCAACAACCAGGTGAGCCTCAAACTGCTTTTCGCGGATCTTTTGCAAGGCGGCCTCGATCCTGACATCCAGACTCTCACGCAGCAGCAGGTCCTCCGGTGGATAGGCCGTCAGAACAAGCTCAGGAAAGACAATAAGGTCAGCGCGCCCATCAGACAGGATGTTCTCAATAGTCTCGATCACAAGATCGGTGTTACCCGGTATATCCCCGACAAGGGGATTTACCTGGGCCATGACGATCCTGAGGGGGCCTTGTACGGAAGAATTTAGCGGGTCAGGCAAACTGGCATCCTGTAATAAGGGTGATTGGAGATGAACAGAACAACATACTGACAACTCACGAAAGGGGCCTTTTCATGTCTATGGATATTGTAATACAGGTACGGTATTGTCTGTTCCGAAATCAATATTATAAAGACTTTTTATGGGCTTGATCAGACTCATTATCCTCGTTCTTGTGGTTTGGATGCTCCTGCGCCTGTTCAGGAAATTCAAGGCCAGCCAGACTGTTAAAAATGGCAAAAAACAGCCCCTGGAGCATAAAAACATGGTGCTCTGCCAGTATTGTTCCGTTCACGTGCCTGAAAATGAGGCAGTGCAACATGAACAGAACTGGTTCTGCAGTGACAAGCATCGTGACAAATACCTGTCACGAAAAGATTAGACCAGCGTAATCCGGTTTTCCGTTCTTGAACTGAACGATCTCGCCAATCAGGAATTCAGCCCCACCCAATGCCTAAACTCACTGACACACTGACAAAAGAGTTTGACGATATCGGGCACCAGCAAAACCAGAAGGTGTTTGATGTCTACAATGTCTACAGGGTGGTACTGGCGTTTATTCTGCTGATCAGCTTCTACTTCAAGCCAATCACTTCTTCCCTGGGCAGTATTGATCCGGAACTTTTCCTGCAGGCCACATTGGTCTATACCGTCTTCAGCTTTATTGTGTTGTTTCGTGTTTTTCTGCCAAGCAACAGGACTCTGGAAGTATCACAATTCATCAGTGTGATCCTGGTGGATATCATTTTCCTGGTATTGATCAGCTATACCTGCGGCGGAGTCAGTAGCGGCATGGCCAACCTGCTTATTGTCCCGGTTGCCTCCGGCAGCCTGATATTTCGTTCGAGGCTGAGTACGTTTTTCGCCGCTGTAGGTGCGATTCTTGCCATCTACAGTGAGCTATACCTGTATCTTGTCATTGATGAAGGAATCGTCTTTTTTGTCCAGGCAGGACTATTGGGTCTTACCCTGTTTGCGGTTTCCACCTCGCTTCAATACCTGGGGGTACGCATAAGGCAGAATGAATTACTCACCCGCAGGCAGGCGGAAAACATCCAGTCCCTGCAGGAAATGAATGACCAGATTATTCGTCGTATGCATAACGGAATTCTCGTCGTAAACAGGTCCGGGGACATCCTGGTTCTCAACGATGCCGCCAAAAGTTTTCTGTATGGACAAGTCAAGGATCACAATGAAGTAGCCCTGCCTGATATCCTTGTTAATCAGCTAACAGCATGGCAGCAGGATAATCATTACAAGGCAGAACCTTTCAGGCTTAATGATTCCGCCAGGGACCTTCAGGCCAGTTTTACCTATCTCAACCCGGGTTCATCTCCGGATCCGAATATCCTGATTTTTATAGAAGACTATTCCCTGATTACCAGCAGGGCCCAGCAAATGAAACTGATGTCCCTGGGACGTCTCACCGCCAGTATTGCCCATGAAGTGCGTAATCCTCTCGGGGCTATTTCCCACGCCAGTCAACTGCTTGGTGAGTCGGACCAAATTGCCGCCAATGACCAGAGACTTCTTGAAATCATCGGCACCCATTCCGATCGGATTAACCGTATTATTGAAAACATTCTGGATCTGTCCCGCAACAAACCGGATCAGTTTGATGAACTCAATCTGAGTGAATGGCTCCCTCAATTCATCTCAAAATTCACCAGTTCTTCAAGTGATACTGTTGATATCCAGTGGCAGGTTGATCCCAGTGGCCTGACGGTCAAATTCAGTGCTGGACAGCTTGAACAGGTGATGACCAACCTGTGTGAGAATGGCCTTCGCTACAGCTTGAAAAACACCGGCAATGCGCATATTGCGATAGAAGTGGATATCAATCCGGAAAATGGCAATCCCAGGCTGTGCCTGCTTGATGATGGCAAGGGAATACCAGAGGAACTCATGGAGCAGATTTTCGAGCCCTTTTTTACCACAGAACAGTCAGGCACCGGTCTTGGCCTGTTTATCTGCCGTGAAATATGCGACGCTAATTATGCCAGCTTGTCCTACCAGCCTGACTACAGGAACAAGAGTACGTTTATTATCAGTTTCACAAGCCCGCAAGGGTATATGACGTAGTAACACGCATGAATCACAATGTTTTGATCGTTGATGACGAACCCGATATCAGGGAGCTCCTGGAGATCACTCTCGGCAGGATGGACCTGGATACTGCCTCTGCTCAGGATCTGGCAGAGGCACGCCATCAACTTGCCAATAATGATTTTCACCTTTGCCTGACTGACATGAAACTGCCCGACGGCATTGGGATTGATCTGGTGAAAGAGATACAGGAGAAATGGCCACAAATTCCAGTGGCCATCATCACGGCCCATGGCAGTACAGAAACAGCCATCAGTGCCCTCAAGGCCGGAGCCTTTGATTTTGTATCCAAACCAGTGGATCTCGCAAAGCTTCGGGAAATGGTCAATATCGCTCTGAAACTGGAGCATGAATTACCCGATCTGAGACAGGAGCCACATGATTCTCCCATCCGGTTAATTGGCGAATCCAACCAGATAACCCACCTCAAGGAACAGATTATCAAACTCGCCAGAAGCCAGGCTCCCGTCTTTATCAGCGGAGAATCCGGCAGCGGGAAGGAACTCGTTGCCCGATCAATTCATGCCCAGGGCCCACGCCGGGACCGGGAATTCGTCGCCATAAACTGTGGAGCCATTCCTTCTGAACTGATGGAAAGCGAGTTTTTCGGGCATAAAAAGGGTAGTTTCTCCGGAGCTACCAGTGACAAACCAGGCCTTTTCCAGGCCGCCCAGGGGGGCAGCCTGTTTCTTGACGAAATCGCCGACCTTCCCCTCCACATGCAAGTCAAACTGCTCAGGGCGATACAGGAGAAATCCATACGGCCTGTCGGTTCAGAATCAGAAGTGCCCGTCGACGTCAGGATTATCAGTGCCACACACAAGAATCTTGTTCACGAAGTGGAGGCAGGGAATCTCAGACAGGACCTTTTTTACCGCATAAACGTCATTGAATTACATGTACCAAGCCTGAGGGAAAGGAAAGAAGATATACCACTGCTGACAACTTATTTCCTGGAAATGCTGGCAAGGGAAAATGGCAGTGAGAAGGTGACAATAAGTCAGGATGCGCTTACCCGATTGGAAAACCATGATTTTCCCGGGAATGTCCGTGAACTGGAAAACATACTTCAGCGGGCGCTTGCCCTGGCTGAAGATCACCGCATTCAGGAAAGTGACTTACATGCATTCTCATCTCCTCCCCTCCCCCCGGGGGAAACAAGCCAGCCGGCCGAGATGGAACCAGCTCTCATTTCAGAGGGGTTTTCCCTGGAATCCTATCTGGAGGGCATTGAAAAAGAGACGATAGAAAAAGCACTGGAAATGACACGCTGGAACAAGACTGCTGCAGCAAAAAAACTGGGTATGTCGTTTCGCTCTTTCCGTTACAGACTCAAGAAGCTGGGCATAGACTGAGCGGCCTTGTTCACTCTACATGCTGGACTTTGAGCTCGCGGGGCATTGAGAAAACAATATTTTCCTCAACACCCTGCATTTCCACAGGTTCCTTCCCTCCAAGTTCCCTGAGTCGGGTAATGACTTCCTTGACCAGAACTTCAGGAGCCGATGCTCCTGCCGTAACACCTATATTACTCTTGCCTTCGAGCCACCTCTCCTTGATCTCGCCGGCATGATCGATCAGGTAAGATTCACTCCCCAGTCGCTGGGCGAGTTCACACAGGCGGTTTGAATTGGAAGAATTGGGGGACCCCACAACAAGGACCAGGTCATTTTCCAGGGCAAGTTGCTTCACCGCATCCTGACGATTCTGTGTGGCATAGCAGATATCCTTTTTGCGCGGTCCGACAATAGCCGGAAATCGCTCATAAAGCGCATCAATAATCCGCGCTGTATCATCCATGGATAGTGTAGTCTGGGTTACAAAGGCCAGGTTATCTTCATTTTTTACCTGTAGATTTTCAACATCTTGCTCGGACTCCACCAGGTAGATATCTCCCCCATTACCTGGGTCATACTGCCCCATGGTACCTTCCACTTCCGGATGGAACTGGTGACCAATCAGAATACATTCGCGCCCTGCCTCACTATATTTAATGACTTCAAGATGCACCTTCGTAACCAGGGGACAGGTGGCATCGAATACCCTTAGCCCTAGTTGTTCAGCTTCATCCTTTACTGTCCTCGAAACACCATGGGCACTGAAAATCACAATGGATGGTTCACCCTTTTCATCCTTTACCGGGACATCCTCCAATTCATCAACAAAAATAGCCCCCCTTTGTTTGAGAGACTCCACCACCGTCTTGTTATGCACAACTTCATGACGCACATAGATAGGCGGACCGAATAGGTCCAGAGCCCGGTTTACGATATCAATAGCTCGATCAACACCAGCGCAGAAACCTCTGGGGTTGGCCAGGTTAATCTGCAGGGAGTTGGATTCAGTAGTCATAACTTTCATTGTACAGGTTGTTCCGAAACAGCAAGCAGCTTAACCCGGAAGTGTACTGTCTTGCCTGCCAGTGGATGGTTGAAATCAATTTCTACGGTATTGGCGTCAAAAGCAGTCACCACACCCGGCTGGCTGTTTCCTTCACTGTCTGCAAAGTCTATCATCAGGCCCTCTTCCACGGGCAAATCTGCCGGAAACCGAAATCTCTGGAAACGTCTGACATTTTCTGGATTGGGCTCACCGAAGGCGCTGGCTGCCGCTATTTCTGCAACCACTTCATCTCCGGCACGCATACCATAGAGTGCCTTTTCGAAACCCGGCAGTATGTTGCCGTCACCCACGGTAAATGTCACCGGACTGCCCTCAAAATTACTGTCCACGATACTGCCATCTGTCAAAGACAGCTCGAAATGCAAAGTGACCTGCCGGCCAGGAGCCAGTTGGCCAGGCTCATAATCCATGGATGCATCCACTGTTTCTTCCGGGACCACAGCTGTGGATGCATCACTGGCAATTATATTTTGAGTTGCTTCATTCATTTCTCGATCTACCAAGTCAAGTTCTCCCATCAGACGTCTTGGGTCGATAATCCAGAAAGATATCCAGAATCATGAGTCCAGCACCAAGACTGATGGCAGAATCGGCAATATTGAAGGTCGCAAACCGGTAGCTGCCTGCATATACGCTGATGAAGTCAGTAACGTAGCCAGTCAAAGCCCGATCAATACCATTGCCTACAGCGCCTCCCAGAATAAGAGCCAGTGACCAGCCAAGTAGTTTCTGGTTTCTGTTGTCGAGCCTGGTCATCCAGATTGCCAGAAACACACTAACTGACACCGAAATGCCCGTTAGTACAATACGCTGCCAGCCGCCGGCATTGGCCAGAAAACTGAATGCTGCCCCACGGTTGTAGGCAAGCAACAGATCGAATCCGGGGAAAACAGTCACAGGTACGCCTACCACCAGGCTGGTGTTGCATACATACTTGGCGAACTGATCAAGCACGAGGACAACCACGGCGATACCATAAAGCGTAAATAATTGCGCCAGCTTTCTGTCATTCATATTCGGGGATGTCATGGTTTTATGTGCCCGCAGCAACGGCTGCCAGGGATAATCGCGCTTCAGCGATATCCCGATGCATTTGCTCTGTCAGTGACTCCAAGTCAGCAAATGTTTCTTCGTCCCTGAGTTTTTTTACAAAACTGACATGCAAATGCTGGCCATAAATATCTTCACTGAAATCGAAGATGTACACTTCCACTTTCAGTGTATTTCCGGTCTCTACCGTAGGATTGAAGCCAACACTGGCAACCCCCTGCAAAATCCGGCCATTTAATTCAACCAGCACACTGAAAATTCCCTGTAGCGGAAGCTTGCGGCTACCCAGTGACAGATTGGCCGTGGGGATACCTATTTCACGGCCCAATTTCCTGCCTTCTTCTACATATCCACTGATACTGTAAAAACGCCCCAACATCTCCCGGGCCCTTTCACAGTTTCCTGCGAGTAGGGCTTTTCTTACCAGGGTGCTGCTGATACGTTCTTCGAATTCTCCTGATGTACTATTACGCACGCAGGGGGCTTCCCTGATCACATCAAACCCAAGTACAGCCCCCTTTTCGATCAGCATCGAAAAATCACCCCTTCTATTTTTTCCAAACCTGAAATCATCACCTACGATAAGGGCCCTGACTTTCAGGCCATTGACCAGATAGCGAGTAATAAAATCATCAGCTTCAAGGTTGCATAACTGCCTGTTGAAGGTCATCTGGAATATGGCATCCACACCATAACTGGTAAGAAATTCCACTTTTTCCTCAAACGAGGTCAGCCTGGCCGGTGCAGCATCACCAGCAAAAAACTCTTCCGGGTGCGGCTCACTGAGGATGACGACAGAAGGAAGTTCTTCTTTATCTGCCCTGACTAACAGGGTATCCAGGACATGCTGGTGCCCAAGATGAAGGCCATCATACTTGCCAATAGTGGCAACACAGGCACCATGGCTGGCCTGAAAACTGTCAAAATCAGTAAAAACAGTCATAAATCCGGGCAGAAACTCGTTAAAAAAAAGGCGGCCATTATATGTCAGGTCCCTGTGGGGATAAATGCACGTGCAATTCACCCCCTACACGCTGAGTCGGAAATGCCTCGGACGTACACCGCAGGCAAGTAAAACAAGGATATAGGCTCCTGCACCAGCCACGCAGGTTAAGGACAGTCGGGTAACTCGGGTGATGGTATCTGCAGCCAGCCAGGCACTCATATCATCACTGCCGTAGAAAAGCCCCAGTATCATTACCATTACTGTAGTCGCCGCTCCTGTCTGGAACAGGTATACAAACCAGTGCCTTCCAAACCGGAAAACGCCATTTTTCACAATACCCCACAACAGCAATCCTGCATTGACGAAAGCTGACAAGGAGGTCGCCAGCGCCAGGCCCACATGGGCAAGCGGAATAATGAGCAGCAGGTTAAACACCATGTTGCAGACCATGGCAGTGACAGCAAATCTGACGGGAGTATTTGTGTCCTGTCGCGAAAAATAGGCCGTTGCCAGTACCTTGATACTCATGAAGCCCATAAGCCCAAGGGCATAGGCTTTAAGACTGGTGGAGGTAGGAACAACAGAGTCGGGAGAAAAGGCCCCCCGCTGGTATAGCGTGATTATCAGGGGGTCTGAAAGTACGATCAGTGCCAGCGTTGCTGGAAGCCCCACCAGTAACAGTGCCCGCAGACTCCAGTCCAGTGTTTCCGTAAATTTTCCGTCTTCCTCTGCAGCAAAAATGCGAGACAGCGTCGGCAGAATGACTGTAGCAATGGCTATCGCAAATATGCCAAGGGGTAATTCCATCAATCTGTCTGAATAGTAAAGCCAACTGACGGCCCCATCGCCATCTATAGTGGTAGCCAATATGGTATCCAGCAGGAGGTTAATCTGTCCGACCGATACACTGAACATAACCGGAATCATGAGGGCTATAACCCGATCTACGCCCTCATGCCTTGGCTTGAGTTTTGGCCTGGGCAGCAAATTCAGATGACCAAGAAAAGGCAACTGAAACATCAGCTGTATAGCACCGGCCAGCAACACTCCCCAGGCCAGGGCAAGAATGGGCTCATCAAGCAACGGACTGAGCAGAAACGCACAGCTGATCAGCGTCAGGTTCAGAAAAATCGGGGTCATGGCGGGTACTGCAAACCGACCATAGGAGTTCAGGACTGAACCGGCAAAGCCTGTCAGGGATATCAGCAGGATATAGGGAAACGTAATCCTGAGCATTTCCACTAACTGGGAGAATTTGTCCGGAGTATCCCGGTAGCCAAAGGCAAATACGCTCGCAAGCAAAGGCGCGGCAATGACACCAATTACCGATACAATCACCAGGATCAATGAAAGCCTGCCAAAAACATGATCCACCAGGGTTTTGACATCCCCAAATTCACGTTTTTTCCGGTATTCAGATAAAACCGGGACAAAAGCCTGGGAAAATGCCCCTTCGGCAAAAAGCCGGCGAAGAAAGTTGGGAATCTTGAAGGCGACGAAAAAAGCATCCGCTGCTGCACCATCACCAAAAATGGCGGCAAACACAATCTCCCGGCATAGGCCGAGAATTCGGGAAAGAAAGGTCATCGAGGAGACCACCAGGCTGGATTTAGCCACGGCTGTTTGTTCCGGCTGCTTCTTTGCTGCCTGCACGCTGATCAATTCTCCTCGAGTTCGCCAGTAGCGGTCATAATATCACAGCATTGGCACTGTCTTTACAGCCAGACAGAGTTGACAAAAGCCCTCGAAAACTGCATGATTCGCGTCTTTTTTCAGCTAGCAAGCATAATTTAACCAAACAATTAACCAAGTCTCAGGACATTAAGAGGAGAACCCCTTGGCAAACTCTCCACAGGCCCGCAAAAGGGCACGTCAGGCAGAATCAAGGCGCACGCATAACGCCAGTGCTCGTTCAGTGGTACGCACCTATATCAAAAAGGTCAACGCCGCCATTGAATCCAAAGATTACGATCAGGCCACTGCGGCCTATAACAATGCCGTTCCGGTCATTGACCGCATGGCTGACAAAGGTATTATCCACGCCAACAAGGCCGCTCGTCATAAAAGCCGCCTGAACAGCGCTATAAAGGCCCTGAAAGCCTGATCCAGTCGTTCAAGAATTAAGAAACCGGCTTAGGCCGGTTTTTTAATGTCTGCTGAACAGGCCTTCCCAAAAAATTACCCCTCTCGAATTTTCATCAGTTATAATCATTCCCATCAATCATGATAAGAGTGCCCAGCAGGGGCACGGACCCGGGGGAGTTTCACATGAGAGTTTTTATACAATGTATCGGTTTCGTAGCCAGTTTGATGTTGATCTCACCAGTATCAGCCCATCATTCATTCCAGGCTACCTACGACATGGATTCCATGATCGAAATCCGTGGCAAGCTGGTCCAGATGAATTTTCGGAACCCCCACTCCTCTGTCATGGTCATGGCGCCCGATGAAAATGGCAACATGCAACGCTGGGGTGTTGAATGGGGTGGCGCCACACTACTGATGCGCCAGGGACTGACCCGCACTTCCTTCAAACCCGGTGACGAAGTTGTCATTATGGGGCAGCCTTCCAGGGACAAAACAGATTACCGTATGAGAATGGAATCCATTATGCGTCCCTCTGACGGTTTTGGGTGGGGATTCGACGAAGATCAGACCTTCGATTAAAGTATGCGATTAAAGTATGTCGGCCGCGTACAGCATCCCCGAAAACGCCTGCAGTGAGGGAAGCCGATGGCCTAGCGAGTGGGTGCGCGCTTTTCTTGAAGGTGGTTAACTACAGTATTCCTTGCACAAGCAAATAAAATAAAATCAGGATATCTTTTCTGAAAAGATATACCAAAACTATTGAGCCATGCACTCGGCAGGATCCCACTTGCTCCCATCAGGCTCACGCTTGAAATTTGTACTGGTCGTATACAACTGGGTCAGGTGTTCTTCATCTTCAAGAATCCCGATCACAGTCAGGTACTCTGTACCATCTCCCCCAACCAGTAACTCGTAGTATTCGGTCAGAGTGGCATTTTCACCGTAAGGCACACCGTTGCGTCGCAGGTATCCTGGAGCCATGTTGGTGGTTTCAGCCTCAATGCTACCCCAGATCACAGGACCAAAGCGGCCGTTCCTTTCCAGCAGCCAACCGGCATTGGTCACACCCTGCAGCGTACCGGCTCCCTCGCCGTCCTGGGCTCCACCAAACTTCAGCAGTCGAGTCTGCATACCGGCATCGGTATCAATCTGAAGAACATCATCTTCTGCCCAGGTGATATGTAATCGGGTTGGTATCCGCATTAGACCACCGGCCCCATAGGCCTTACAGGCATCCCCGTTAGCGATATCCTCTTCCGGATCCCAGGCATTGGCAATTTCCCTCCCCTTGGGGGTCAGACCAATACCTTCATAGTCACCGGCAGGGGCCGTCATCATTCGGAAGCGCCAATCCTCAGTGACCAAGGCTACCCAGTAACCGGTCAGGTCTATGGGCGCCACATCGCGGGCAGACTGTGTTTCACTGCCTGGTGGTTGTGCTGTTGTACAGGCCGATACCAGAATGAACAGAGTCGGCAATATGCTGTGGATGAATCGTTTACTCATGTGCCGCTCCTCAATCTTCCAGTGTCATGTAAACGGAAGTCACAAAATTCTCGGTTGAGAAAATCCCCTGGCCAGCCCAGCGCGGATCATAATCCCGGGTGGGCTCCGCAGCGAGGACTTCCTCAAGGCTCATCCCCTTGTCTTTCAGATCCTTGATGCGATCACGGACAATAGTGAGCATTTCACGCCAGTTGATAACATCACCAATATCACTGAGACGACCATGTCCCGGGATCACAAGTGTGCCCCCATCCTGGCCATAGACCGGAATAATCAGGTCAATAATATTATTTGCTGCATCTATGAAGCCCTGGATGGAACCACCTGAGCTCATATCAATATAGGGATAGTAACTCGTAATATAGGCATCACCGGTGGTAATAACATCGGATTTACGGAAAAAGACAATGCTGTCACCATTGGTATGGGCATTGGGCTGATGGATAACCCGAATGCCTTCATCATTAAACCAGAAATCTTTCTTTTCATTGAAATAGGTAAGTGTTGGCCACATCTCTGGGTCAACGTTTTCATCCGACACCAGGTTTAACAGCACATTCTCATGGGCCAGAATCCTGGCACCTTCCCCAGCATCGCTCAGGTCACCACCGACATTACCACCTACTGGTGTAAATCCGGCAGCTCTCAGGTTGGCATTACCTCCAATGTGATCCCCGTGGTGATGAGTATTTATTATGTGTCTGATCGGTTTATCGGACAGTTTTCTAATCGCAGAAAGGATTTTCTCTGACAGCTCCGCATACTGCGTATCAATAATCAAAACACCTTCATTACCGGTCTGGACCGTAATATTTCCACCGGAACCTACAAGCATAAAAATGTTGTCACGCACTTTCAGGGTCTGGATTTCCACCTCATCGAAATTCTGCTGGGCAAACAGCATCGGCGAGATAAAAAGGCAGCAAAGGACAATCAGTTTCTTCATCATCAACTTACTCCTCATCGTCCAGTTCGCTGGGCTTGGGTAATTCCTCCAGGCGTTCCATGTACTCCGGATACATAGTCATCGGACCACCCATGGCCCCTTCCAGGGGAATATCGTGACGCTGGGAATAAATCAGCATGTCCGTATTTTCTCCTGGTAGGTGATGAGGGATATAACCGGGCTCTCGAACCATCTCAATAACAGGGTCGCAGGGATAACTGGCCACCTGGTCATCAATAGAATAGATGTAATCACGATTTCTTATAAAAGGTTCCTCGAGATAAACCGGGTCATCAATGATGACAGTCCAGGTGAGAATATCACCATGACGAATAAAGTACTCTGTTACTGTGGCCTGATCACTGCGGGTGACACCATTACGACGAAGCCACCCTTCCTTGAGATGGGTGGTCTTGATTTTTAACTGGTGCCCCACCCATTCTCCCGTAGAGAAACCCATGGACGTGTGCCGGGCATATTCCGGCGGATGCTCTCGACCATCCATCCAGATGGTGCGTCGCGTTTGCCAGGCAAAATGCTGTATGCGAATGGCAACCAATTCTTCACTAATGGGGTCCCGTTCTTCCCATATCCTGATATTGGCAAAGCTGCTCGCATAATCCGAAGGATGGACACGACACTGGTATTCAGGCAGGGCAATCAGGGAAGCACTCCAGCTCTCGGCCCGCATCCTGACGGCATCACTGATTGGAAGACCACCGTAATCACCAAGTTCAGGTCCCGGCAAACGATCAGGATAGTCTTCACTGTAATTACCTACCCAGACACCAGACAGGTTTTTTTCTGCTGACGCAGAAAAACTGAGCAGGGAAACCAGAATTAATATTGATAGGCGGCAAATGGATTTGCCCATGACCTTCCCCCCGGAAACATCGTAATAGAAAGTAGTTTGAATCCCGCTAAACATAGCGAGTGTAGGAGCATCCTGTCAATTACTGATCACACTGTTTTACCCTGACGGGAACTCCTGCCCCCGGGTTCATCATGTAGGGACCTTCCGGTTATTCCTTATCGGTAAATTCGACCCAGAACAGCCCGCGAAAATCACCCGGTGCAAACCCGGTTGCCTGGTCATCAGGATAGAGCGTTTGAATCTTCTCAAGTACAGGCTCAGATAGATGTGAACCATGGCACGTAGTACACAGCGGCTGGAGTACGATCGGTTCTACATACCCAGTTCGTTCCTCACCAAGCTGTACAATCCGTGACTGCCAGCCTCCTGTTTTAGCGACATATTCCTGCAACAGATCCTCGGCCCAGGCCGGGGAAACATTATCCGGGTTGCGCAATTTATGACTGGTTCTGCCGACCCTTATCCCGTCAGCAGAATGGGTCCGGGCAATTGCCGGTGCCTGGATGTGACAGGCATCCAGAGCCTCCAGTGGCCCTGTTTCCAACCCATTCTGCAATGCCTGCATCAGGCTTTTCTTGAAGGGCATCAGAATTTCCTGCCCCCTGGCGATGGCACCAGAGTCCTGGGAGTAGACCGGTAAGTGGAATAAAAACAGTAACAGGCTCATGAATCCGACAGCCATGTTTTTGCCACGGGCGTGATAGTGATGTTGGGTTTGTCTGAAAAGCATGGTGATACCTGTCATCATCATGGATTGTTTGCAGTAATCGTGACAGTCTAACACCACTGCATTACCGAAACTGCACTTACATCAGGATGAGATTATCCCGGTGAATCAATTCATGATCCCCGTCATAGCCAAGCACATCAATAATATGATCCGTGGATTTGCCAAGTAACTTGCCGGCTTCTTCAGAGTTGTAATTCACCAACCCCCTGGCTACGGGTTTGCCCTGCTCATCAACACAACTCACCATATCGCCACGTTTGAAGTGTCCTTTTGCCGCTTTGATACCGACAGGCAAAAGACTCTTGCCTGAGTTCTTCAGCACTGTCACAGCACCTTCATCAAGAATAAGCGTTCCCTTGACCTTGAGATGACTGGCCAGCCACTGTTTGCGAGCCGCCAGAGGGCCACTTTCCGGCAACAACAGGGTACCGATTACACTTCCGCTGCGGAGTTTTTCCAGTAGTGAAAATTCTCGCCCGTTGGCAATACAGGTAACAGTGCCTGACCTGGCGGCCAGACGAGCCGCCCTGACCTTGGTCAGCATACCACCACGGCCCAATTCTCCATGTCCGGTACCGGCATAATCAAACAAGACATCATCGTTACAGGCGGCTTCAGTGATCAGGGAAGCATCCGCATTCGTCCGGGGATCAGCATCAAACAACCCGTCCTGGTCAGTCAGGATAACCATGGCATCAGCATTGATCAGGTTGGACACCAGGCCAGCAAGGGTATCGTTATCACCAAAGCAGATCTCGTCTGTCACCACAGTGTCATTTTCATTAACAACAGGAATAACACCCAGATCAAGGAGGGTTGTCAGGGTTGAACGTGCATTCAGGTAACGTTTGCGATTGGAAAGGTCATCATGAGTCAAAAGAACCTGGGCAGTATGCAGGTCAAATTTCTGGAACTCGGACTCATAGGCCTCAACCAGTCCCATCTGTCCAACAGCGGCAGCTGCCTGCTGTTCATGGACAGCTGTAGGCCTGCCTTTCATACCCAGCCGGGACACACCTTCTGCAACGGCACCGGAAGAGACTAGCACCACTCTGAGTCCCGCGGTACGCAATGCAGCAATATCTTCCACCCAACGGGCAATGCTTCCGCGATTCAGGCCTTTGCCATCATCAGTAAGCAGAGAGCTGCCAATCTTGATAACCCATGTCCTGGCATTCTTGAGTGTTTGTCTGTTATCCACGATTATTCCCGCACGTACTCCACTTCAACGTCGTAATCGTCATCATCATCTTTGGGGCGACCTTTCTTTTCTTTCCAGGCCTGTCGTGCACCTTCAATGCTTTGACGAATTTCAAATTCCATCTGCTGTTGTTCAGCTTCCTTGTCCTCGCGATAACCAGCATCTTCCAACAGACGCTGGTCCTCTTCATTAATAGCCTGCATAAGCTCATCACATAGAACCCTGGTTCCCTGGCCTGTGACTGCAGAAATCCTGTAAACCGGTTTATCCCACTCCAGCGTCTCGACAATGGCCTGGCAAACAACCTCCGCTTCATCTGTAGGAAGCAGGTCAGTCTTGTTCAGAACCAGCCAGCGTGGTCTTGATGCCAGGGTCGGGCTGAAACTTTCCAGTTCGTTAATTATTGCCCGGGCAGCATCAGCGGGATCAGCTCCATCCAGGGGGGAAATATCGACCAGGTGAAGCAATACGCGCGTCCTGGCAAGGTGTTTCAGGAATCTTATACCTAGCCCGGCTCCTTCCGAGGCCCCCTCAATAAGACCTGGAATATCTGCCATGACAAAACTGTGATCTTCACCAACCCGGACCACCCCCAGATTCGGTACCAGGGTGGTAAAAGGATAATCTGCCACTTTCGGCGTTGCCGATGAGACAGCACGGATAAGCGTGGATTTACCGGCATTGGGCATGCCCAGCAATCCGACATCTGCCACGACCTTGAGCTGCAACAAGAGCTTTCTTGCTTCACCCGGTGTGCCATTGCTTGTCTTTCTGGGAGCCCTGTTTACGCTGGACTTGAAACGGGTATTGCCCAGGCCGTGTTTACCTCCCTGGGCTACCAGCAGGCGCTGTCCGGCAGCGACGAGGTCACCCATCAACTCGTCCGTATCAACGGCATAGACACTGGTGCCAACAGGAACGCGTACTTCCAGGTCTTCCCCACCCGCACCTGTGCAATTTCGTCCGCGGCCGGGTTCTCCGCTTTGCGCCCTGTAACGGGGCTGAAAGCGGAAATCCACGAGGGTGTTAAGCGCTTCATCGGCAACCAGGTAAATACTGCCCCCATCGCCACCATCTCCGCCATCGGGACCGCCCTTCTCGACGAATTTTTCCCGCAGAAAGCTCATGCAGCCGTTACCGCCTTTTCCAGCCTCGACCAGGATTTCTGCTTCGTCTACAAATTTCATGCTGAATGCTCGTTAAGTTACTACTTGCCATTCTATGCCAGGGAAACTCATCCGGCACAAACAAAAAAGCCCTGTCAGAGACAGGGCTTTTCAGGGCGTATTTGACCTGGTGCTTCAGGCAGACGCCGTCTCAGTCTCAATGCTGACAAAACGACGGTTTTTCGGGCCTTTAACCTGAAATCTTACAACACCGTCTGATTTGGCAAACAGGGTGTGGTCTTTACCACAGCCAACGTTGGTTCCCGGATGGAAATGCGTTCCACGCTGACGGACGATTATATTACCGGCCAGGACTTTTTCACCACCGAAACGCTTGACTCCAAGTCGTTTCGATACGGAATCTCTACCGTTATTAGTACTACCGCCTGCTTTTTTATGAGCCATGATGGTCTCCCGTTAAATCGTTATATTCTGGTCCGAACCCAATTCGGTACAGATTATTCCTTGCTATCAGTATCTGCTTTGGCTTTTGCCTTGGCTTTTGGTGCTGCTTTCTTGGCAGCAGCTTTCTTTGGCGCAGCAGCCTTTTTCGGAGCAGCTTTCTTGGGGGCCTCTTCTTTCGCTTCAGCTTTTGCAGCCTTGGCTTTGCCACCAGTGGAAATTTCGGTGATCTTTACTTCAGTGAACCACTGGCGATGACCCATCTGCTTCTTGTGGTGCTTACGGCGGTTGAACTTAACAATTTTTACCTTGTCAGCACGACCATGACTGACCACTTCGGCAGTCACCTTGCCGGAAGCCACATAGGGCGTACCGATCTGGACATCAGCACCTTCGCCAACCATCAGTACCTTGTCAAAATCCACCTTGTCGCCAGTGCCGGCTTCAATTTTTTCCAGCTTGAGCACTTCGCCCTCTGTGACCCTGTGCTGCTTGCCACCGCTTTCAATTACCGCGTACATAATTTGCTCCAATAGCCCGATTGCTATTTAGGGATAATTCTATTTTCCCGGACTTTTTACTGAGTAAAACACCCCTTCCGGCACCCTTTTGGAATGCAAAATCTGGAGTTGGAGGTGTGACCGGTCGTTTCGAGGGCGTGAATTGTACGGGAACAGACCCTCTTTCGCAACAGAATCGACGCTTTTTTTACCCCATCACGGACTGCAGGTTGTGTGGGCGATTCCAGGCCTGTATACCCCGCAATCCTTGACTTTATACCCCCCCAAAACTAGCATGCACAACTCTTTTCAGGGCTGCCTATGGTTTCACACATACATCAGATCGTCTCAGAGGATTTCGCCGCACTGAACCGTACCGTGGTTGCTCAGCTGCATTCAGAAGTCCCTCTTATTGAAAGTATCGGCCATTACATCACTGAAGCCGGTGGAAAGCGCATGCGCCCTGTCCTGGCACTGCTTTGCAGTAAAAACCTTGGCTACACCGGTGATGCCCATATAGAACTGGCCACTGTCATCGAATTCCTGCATACCGCTACCCTGCTGCATGATGATGTTGTCGACATGTCTGAAATGCGCCGGGGCAGACCCACAGCGAACATCAAATGGGATAATCCGTCCAGTGTCCTTGTCGGTGATTTTATTTACTCCCGGGCTTTTGAACTGCTGGTGAAAATCGGCAATATGCCAATCATGGACGTCATGGCAAGCACCACCAATAAAATTTCCGAAGGGGAGGTCCTGCAGCTGGTAAACCAGCATAATCCTGCCGCGACTGAGGCTGATTACATGCAGGTCATTCGCAACAAGACGGCGATCCTATTCGCAGCCGCCTGTAAATCTGCCGCCATCCTC
>Ga0181583_10000172_pt1 | contig 41299 bp, 24 predicted proteins | sample 071ome_31_FD_132461 | JGI IMG/M metagenome (GOLD analysis project Ga0181583, IMG submission 132461) | Coastal salt marsh microbial communities from the Groves Creek Marsh, Skidaway Island, Georgia - 071405CT metaG (megahit assembly) | ecosystem: Environmental > Aquatic > Marine > Intertidal... | reverse complement strand
GAGCGGGAGAGGGGTTGATGTGAGAGCGGGAGAGGGGGTTGATGTGGGAGGGGGGGGGGGCGTGGAGGGAAGGGGGGGAGGGGGGGGTGGTGGGGGGGGGGGGGGGGGGGGAGGGTGGCTGGGCGGGGAGAGAAGGGGGGGGGGGGGGGGGGGGTTTGGGGGGGCGCACGGCTCGGGACGGATCCGGGAGACCGCGGGGTCCCGCGGGGTCGTACCAGGCGCAGAAGCGGGCTTGGGCGCGTATTCGCGGGAAAATGGGAGAAATTTCGCCCCCCAACCCGTGGCAGGTCCCCAAAGGAGGCGCGGGCGTACCTTTTCCAAGAGCTCGATCCGCTTGAAGGTCAACTCGATCTGGTCGTCGAGCTTGTGGAGGGGCGCGTGCGGGTCTCCACGGGGGGCAGACGCCGAGGAGCCACCCCCTGCATGTAGAACGGGGGTGAAGTGGGTCGATGAAGGGCGAGCTATCCTTGGTTGCGGCGAAAGCCGGACTCAAAGGCCATGCATTCAGCCGAGAGAGGAGGCCGCGGAGCGGGAATGCGCGAGCGACGAGACACCCGCAACAGTTTCGACGGTGTTTTTTGGACGTCCGACGTATGTTGACACAGCGGAATGTCCCTCAGATCCCCCAAAGTACGCGGAATATGAGGAAGAGAGGTCTCCAACGGGGGGAGGGTGGAGTCTAGTTGACCTAGCCGGGGGGATGCTCCCGCCCTACTTGACGAACCGGGCACGCGACCGCCCGCTCGACTCATCCAGTGCGCACTTCCTCTTTGCCGTGTGTAGTTGCCTCACCTCCAGCACCGGCCGAGCCCCCCCCGCCCTTCCCGTCCTTCCCCGTCCCGAAGAGCCGTGCGAACATCTCGCCCCAACCGTGGTCCTGTCTCCCTGGTACTCGGCTGTCGCGGAGAGAAATTCAGACGAGAAGCGGACAGGCCCCTTTCAACAGGCCGATGGCCACCGCGCAAGCGTGGAAAGAGGCGAAGAGGGCCTCTCGCGCAGAGGGTGAGAGCGCCTGTGATGAAGTGGCGATGGCCGAGCGTCGCCCGAAAGTGTGTTTGACGGGCACGGAGAGGGCCCTGGAACCCTTCCAGGTCGAGCCGGGCCCCTCGCTGGTGACGATGACGGGCTACGGTGCCAGAGGGCAGGTTCCAGGCTGCTTCTCTCACGGAAGACTTCAGCCCCCCGCATTGCCGGCCCCGCCCCCGCTTCGCCATCGCAACAGACGCCGGCGCCGATGGATGTCTGGCATGTTTGCCGAACCACCCCAGAAATCCCTGGCAGTGGCTTCCCTGCTCCGATAGTGCTCTCCCTGGCTCTACCCATTCCCTGCGCAGCTCACCTACAGTCGACAGTTGCCTGGACTCCTCCGGGGCTGGCCGTAAACGCGATGGGAGTCTCTCTGCGTTTCGATCCCTTGAGGATTACGTCTACTGTTGGGTGGAGGTGAGCGCCAACCATCCCAATGTGCCGAGGGCCCAGAAGGAGCTCGGCGTGGATGGAGCGGCGGGGCTCGTCGCCATCGGCTGCATTCATCATGTAAAGCGTAGTATGATACGCCGTGTCGAGGGCCTTTTACTTCGCGTTTCTCCACCCGCCGCTTTCTATGCCGGTCGGAGAGAGGGGGTGCACCCCCTCTCCTTCCAGCGGCCCTGCGGTCGGCCGGCTCGCGAGCGGCCGTATAGTGCCGAACTTGGTTATGTGTCCATGTGGTGCGCGTTTTGGGGGGACGATGTCCGCTGTTTCCTCGAAGTGCACCGCGAGCGGGTTTCTCAGTTGCCCTGCGTGCCCTCCAGGGAGGCGGTGCCGAACCATCGACCCCCCCGCCGTTCATGCAGGAGGGCTACCTTAGCACCGATGGTTGCCACCTTCGCTACAGGATCGGACACCCGCGCCGTGTGCCACTGCTGCAGGAGGCGCCAGTGCGTGTCCGGAACCCCCGCCCCATCGAAGGCGGTGGGCAGCGGGCGGCTCATCGTGGCCGCGGCAACGGGGGGCGAGGGGGACACCGCCGGCGGCAAAGGCGCGGGCTCAGACGGGGCGGAACCGAGGGAGGCTCTGGGGGGCGAGAGCATCCCCGAGGGGATGCCCGCGTCGGTGTACGAGACCCTCACGGCTATTGACTCGACCGCGCTGCCCCAGGACGTCTGCCTGCTCGAGACGCGGGAGAGCGTGAAGGACTTCGCCGAGATGCAGCTGCAGGAGATCGAGGCCAACATCACGGCGAGGCAGACCAAGATCTTCCTCCTCCTCGAGGAGTCGCGACGCCTGCGCATCCAGCAGAAGGTAAAGGGGGGGAAGGGCAAGTCGTCGGACGAGGTAAAGAAGGAAACGTTCAACAGCGCCCTGCCTTTCTTCCCGGAGATCTCCGAGGAGACTCTCGACCTGTACCGGGCAATCTACGGGGCCTTCGTCATGTCCGTCCTTGCCTTCGGCGGCCTCGTGGCCCCCGTCCTCGAGGTCAAGCTGGGCTTGGGGGGACAGTCATACCGCGACTTCATCGAGATGCTCCACCTCCCGGCACAGCTGTCCGAGGTCGACCCCATCGTGGCCTCCTTCTGCGGCGGCGCCATCGGAGTCGTCACCACGCTCCTCCTCGTGGAGACCAACAACGTCAAGAACCGGGCGCAGGAGCGGTGTCCCTACTGTCGGGGGACTGGCTACCTCGCATGTGGGATCTGCGGGGGGTCGGGGCTGGGCAAGGACGGCTGCGCCTGCACAGGCTGCAGCTCGGTGGGCCGCGTGATGTGCACCAACTGCTTCGCCACGGGGAAGAAGATGACCACGGAGCATGATATCCGCCTGGACCCCTACGGACCCTTCTGAAGGGAGGCCTGAAGGGAGGCCCCGAGTCCCCAGCACCGGGTGTAGTTGAAGCTCACGTGCGTGTGAGCTCGAGCCCCCCCTGTAGCACCTCCCGGTCCAGCCCCTGCCCGATCACCACAAGACGGGTGACCCGCGCCTCCTCCCCCCATTCGGCCACCTCGACCATGTCGTAGATTTCCTGGACCGCCTGAATCACGTGCTTCCGCCCGCTCCCCTCCACGCACACCACGCCCTTGAGCCGGAAGATCTCCATCCCCTCCGTGCCCTCGCTCCGCTCCCACAGCACCTCATCGAGCCATCTCCGGAAGGCCTCCCCCCGCACCGCCCCGGGCACCGAGAGAGACACGGTGGTGACCCTCCCGTGGTCGTGCCCGCGGCCGGGGGCCTCGTGGCCCCCGGAGCACGTGCCCCCGCACGTCGAGCACTCTATTCCTTTTATGAGTTCCATTCCGATTTTTGAGCCACCCGGGGCGTCGCACATTGACGGCTGGACGTACATACCACGCCCCAGGACCGCCCCCACGTCGATGACCCCGCGCTGGGTCCGGACGATCCCCACGGAGGCGTTGATGCCCCGGATCCGGTCCTCGAGGAGGCAGAGCTGACCCTCGTCGCGCACGAGGTCTGTCTTGTTGAGAAGTATTGTGTCCGCGTACGCGATCTGCTGCTCGGCCTCGTTGGCGCCGCTACCGTCCTCGCCGGTCGACCGCTCGTCCAGCTGCCGAGGGATGTTCCGGGCGTCCACCACTGTCACTATGCTGTCCAAGCACACCCCGGCCTCGAGCTCCTCGTCTGTCCAAAGTGCCGCGGCGACAGGCCCGGGGTTGGCCAGCCCCGTTGTTTCGATTATGATGTAGTCGATGACCCGGGTCTTGTCCGCCAGGAGCCCCTCGAGCGCCGTCACGAAGTCGTTCTTCACGGAGCAGCACAGGCACCCATTCGCCACCTCGATCCACTCCTCTAGGCCCGCGCCGCTCTGGGACCCCCCACCCATCGTGTCGACCCCCAAAAGCGCTCCCTCGATCCCCTTCTCCTCCCCGAACTCGTTCATGATGACCGCAATGCGGTACCCGTGGTCAGCCGTGAGCAGGTGCGTCAGGAGTGTCGTCTTGCCCGCACCGAGGTACCCGGTGATGATGGTGACGGGCACAGGCGAGGAACGGGTCGGCCCCGCATCACATGACTTCTCGGCGGGCACCGGACCTTCTGGACGCCCTGCAGCGGGGTGCGCATGGGTGCGCGGCTAAGTGGCCTCGGGGGCTGAGGAGTGGAGTGGGAGACTTGGTACGCCCCGGGTGGGAGACATCGTACGCCCCGAGACAGTCTCCCGGGGTCCCCCTCGCACTATTGCCTCGTATTTATGCAATTGCATGTCTTATATTCGCGTTTACTACAAACTATGCGACGAAGCGCTGATGGTGAGGCGCGAAATGGGGAGAACATTGCGGAACCCACCTCTGCCGTCCCGTGAATCACTCCGTGCGACTTCATGCGTGCCGAGCGGCACGGCCAGGGGAATCTCGTCGTCGGATCCAGGTTCCATCGCTTGAGCACGCATCACCACGGCAGCCGGGCGGCATCGGCCCCTTTAGCCAAGACGTGAGGTGGGCCAGCCGGGGAGCGTCAGCCGCTGCTCCCTCTGTGAGACGGCCGTTCTGGGCAGCTGGGGCTGGCAGGCGGCCGCACAACAGCATCGCTCCGACAGACTCCTCTCTCACTCCCACATCTTCTGATAGCAGGCGGCACCACGTTTCCCGTGTGTGCCCGCGCATGTTGCGCCTTGCCTTCTGCATTTCACCTCCACCTCTCCCGCACGCCCCCTTCCGCTGCGCTCCCCCGCCGAGGTTTGTGGGGCTCGTAACAGCCTCCCTGCGTTCTGGTAAGGCAAACGCGTCCGTTGGCACCAGTCTAGATGCCCTGCCATCCTGCGAGGCCCCGTTCCCGCCCCACGACCGCTCGGAGCCACGAACCCCCCCCGAGCTCGCCAGAGCCGTTTCGTGAGATACACCCGCCCCGAACCCGGGCGCAGGATTCTCGTCGCTACCACTTACGTCGTCAGTCGCCCTATTAGCACCCATCGGGCCCCATACGAGACTCTCCCTGCCGAAGACAAGGAGCCTGCAGTCTGCTGCTCACGAGGCCCCCGCCGCCGCCATGGGGAAGCGCGCCAATGACGGCGTTTCCTCCGGCGAGGAGTTCGCCGAGGAGCCAGCGAAGCGCTTGCGCTCGGCACCCAGCGGATGCGACCGCCGGAGGTGGCGTGAGCTGAAGAAGGGGAGCGTCGGGGACGGCCCCGTGCTGTACTGGATGAGCCGGGAGCAACGGGTTGCCGACAACTGGGCCCTTATCCACGCCCTCGAGACGGCGAGGAAGAAGGGGCTGCCCGTCGCCGTGTGCTTCGTCGCTGACCCCTCTCGTTTCCCTGACAACGCCCGCCAGTCCCTCTTCAGCCTCCGCGGGCTCCGGGCTCTCCCGGCCAAGCTGGACGCCCTCAACATCCCCTTCTTCATGTTCCGTGGGGACCCGGCCACACACGTCTCAGCTCTCGCCGGTGCGATCGGGGCGGGCCTCGTCGTCACCGACATGCACCCGATGCGTGAGTTCGTTGCCGCCCGGAAGGCAGTCGCGGAGGCAGTGGCGTGCCCCGTGCACGAGGTGGACGCCCACAACGTGGTCCCCGTCTGGGCTGCCTCGGACAAGCGGGAGTACGCCGCGCGCACCATCCGCCCCAAGATACACCGGCTCCTCCCGGAGTTCATGACCGAGTTCCCCGCTCTTGAGCCGGCTTCCAAGTGGACGGCCGCCCACAGGCCCACAGACTTTGACTGGGATGGGATCCTGGCCGAGTGCACCCAGGTGGCCGAGCAGACCAACAACCGCGAGGTCTCGTGGTGCGTCCCCGGGGAGGCAGCGGCCATGGACGCCCTGGTCGGGGAGGAGAACGGGTTCCTCACCAACCTCCGGCTCAAGCTTTACGCGAACAAGCGCAATGACCCCGCCCTCAAGGCCACCTCGAACCTGTCCCCCTACCTCAACCAGGGGCAGCTCGCCCCCCAGCGCGCGGCCCTCGAGGCGAACAAGCTGAAGCGTAACCACAGCGAGAGTGTGGCGTCCTTCCTCGAGGAGCTCGTGGTCCGCCGGGAGCTGAGCGACAACTTCGTATTCTACGAGCCCAACTACGACAACCTCGAGTGCGCGGCCGACTGGGCCAAGGAGACGCTGCGGGTGCACTCGAAGGACAAGCGAGAGTACGTCTACTCCAGGGCGGAGCTCGAGCAGGGGAAGACGCACGACGACCTGTGGAACGCGGCACAGCTGCAGCTGACGGCAACCGGGAAGATCCACGGCTTCATGCGCATGTACTGGGCCAAGAAGATCCTCGAGTGGACCGAGGGGCCCGAGCAGGCCATCGAGTTTGCGATCTTCTTCAACGATCGTTACGCCCTTGATGGCCGCGACCCCAATGGCTTCGTCGGTTGCATGTGGTCCACGTGCGGGATCCACGACATGGGGTGGACTGAGCGCCCTGTGTTCGGCAAGATCCGGTACATGAACTACAATGGGTGCAAGCGCAAGTTTAAGGTCGACGATTACATCGCCGCGTGCAAGAGGGACGCCGCCAGGGAGAGGGGGGAGACGTTTACGGAGGAGGCCAAGGGGCCCTTCGCCAAGGCCAAGGCCGCGGCAACGAAGAAAAAGACCGCGGGGGGCGCGGCGGGGGCCGCGCCCCAGCCAATGCCAGCGCCGGCGAAGAAGGTGGTCAAGAAGGCGGTGCGGCTCGAATCGGACTCGGACAGCGACTGAGCTGGGTCGTCGCAAGTACCGGCCCCTCTGTTTCTCCCCCGACTTGAAGAAATGTGCGGCACATCTCTTGTGTGTTGTGTGGATGGCACAGTGCCATCCCCAATCTGACCGATTCCTGGTGTGACGGCCCCCAGGACTCGAGTGCTCGACGCGGGCACCCCCTCTTGGGCACGCGAGGGGGCACTCGGCGCGCCTCCTGCTTGGATACCCAGCGTAGCTGTCCGAATCCGCGATGGACTCCAACGGGCTGCCATCGCCCGGCGGGCCGGGCTTCAGCCTCGGTGATGCCTCGAGGGGCAATGAGGGCGGGATTTCGCCGCTGGGATCGCCTACTAGGTATCTTTCTGCCCACCAAGCCCGACATACGATTGCATCATGCCTTAATCACTGCCAAACCGCGCAGCAGGGGCGAGAAAGAGCCCGTGTGGCCTAGTGCCGCTCGATCTCGCCTTCTGCCCGAGCCCTCTCGATTAGCCCCAGCTGCGCGCCCGCTACACCGCTGCGAGGGATGATGCAGTCACATCGGGAGCTCGATCGTGCTTTCTTTCCTCTTGCGGCTGCAGGGACGTGTCATCGTTCGGGACCAGCCCGGCGGGGGGCTACAGCTTCGGGGCTTCGAGCAAATTTGGGTCGAGCTTCGGCCGGGGGCGGTACGGGGACTTATCGAACCTCACCAACTCGATCTTCGAGTCGCAGGGCGCTACTCCTGGGTGTGCGGGTCTCTCTGTGAGTGCCCCTGTCTCCCGGCGGCGGCGGACCCCGCGTGACGCCCGCACCGCTGCCACCCAAACCCCGGGACGTGCCCCCCACCCCCCCGCAGAACCTGGGGAACACGTGCTTCATGAACAGCGCCCTCCAGTGCCTGAGCCAGACGCCCGAGCTGACCGAGTTCTTCGTATCCGGGGAGTACGAGAAGGAGCTGAACGTGGACAACCCGATCGGGACGGGCGGGGAGCTGGCCAAGGCGTACGCCGACCTGGTGCGCAAGATGTGGCAGGGCAACGTGAGCAGCGTGTCCCCGCGCCTCTTCAAGGCCAAGCTTGGGCAGTTCGCGCAGCAGTTCATGGGGTACCGGCAGCAGGACTCGCAGGAGCTCCTGGCCTTCCTGCTCGACGGGCTGCACGAGGACCTGAACCGCATCAAGAAGAAGCCATTCGTCGAGGAGAAGGACTCCGATGGGCGCCCGGACGCGGAGCTGGCTCGGGAGGCGTGGGCCAACTACCGGCTGCGGAACGACTCGGTGCTCGTGGACACCTTCCAGGGCCTCCTGAAGTCGGAGCTCACGTGCCCCACGTGCAAGAAGACGAGCGTCAAGTTCGACCCCTTCATGTACCTGACCCTCCCCTTGTCCCGGACCCCCGACCAGCGCTCCCTGTCCCTCACCCTCGCCTGGATGGATGGGTCCAGCCGTATCTCCCACCACACGGTCCAGGTCAAGCAGAGCGCCACAGTGCGGACCCTCCTCGCCACCCTGCGCAAAGAGGCGGGGGTCCCCGAGGGCCTCTCGATGCACGCCCTTGAGGTGTGGCAGGCCAAGGTCTTCAAGCACATGGCGCGGGCCGACCCTGTCGTCGACATCCGCGAGGACGACACCCTCATCGCCTACGCCTACCCGCCCGCGCCCTCCCCCGCCCGCGCCATGGACGCGGAGGGCGACGGGGAGCCCGCGGGCGGCGAGCGGCTGCTTACGGTGTACCAGTCCGCGCGGGGCCCTGATGGGCACCGGAAGAACCGCTTCATGGGGGACCTTTGGGGGGTGCCCCTACTGGTGGCCCTGCCCGTCCACGGCGCGGACGTGTCGGCCGAGGAGGCGGCCAGAGAGGACCTGGAGGTCATCACAGAACGCGTGCGCCTGGCCCTCGGCGGGTCCCTCCGCCCGGGGAAGCGGGACGAGCCGGGCGAGACACCCGAGAGCGATGCAGCGAGGAGCCTCAGCTCCGCCTTCGACCTGTTCCAGGACAGCCGCGAGGGGACCACCGCCGTACACCGCGTGCCGTTCGGCCAGCCCAACCCGCGGCGGACGTCCAGCACCGCAGGCTACGGGGGGTTCGGGTCGTACATGTCGACGATGTACGCCCCGCGGGGGGCCGACAGTGCCGGGGAGCTGTACGGGAGGCTCACTTGGAACGAGGACGCGGAGACCATGTACGACATCTCCTCCTGGCGCGGGCCCGGGGCGGAGGCGAAGGCGCAGGGTGCGGCGCGGGTGGGCGCGAGCAAGGAGATTACCCTGGAGGAGTGCCTCGAAGCTTTCTGCCAGCGCGAGACATTGGACGAGGAGAACGCCTGGTACTGCCCGCGATGCAAGGACTTTGTGCAGGCGGGGAAGAAGATCGACCTATGGACACTGCCAGATGTGCTGGTGGTCCACCTGAAGCGCTTCTCGTACAACACGTACTCGAGGGACAAAATCACCACGCCCGTGCGGTTCCCAATTGAGGGCCTGAACATGGCGCCCTTCATGCTCCAGGGTGTGGGCGACAGGGGGCTCGTCTACGACCTCTACGCGGTCAGCAACCACTATGGTGGCATGGGGGGTGGGCACTACACCGCGTTCGCGCGCCACGAGGGGGAGAAGAAGTGGCTCTGCTTCGACGACTCGCACGTCTCAAGCATGGCAGAGATGTCGCCATCGGCTGCCTACGTTCTGTTTTACCGCCGCAGGGGGTCAAAGGTGCCCAGCATACCTACCGTAATCCCTAGCTCGGACGTCGTGGCGTAACCTGTTGAAAATAACCTGTTGAAACAGCGTCAGTTGGCCCTACCCTCGCCCAGGGTCGAGGATGCTGTCCACACACTCGAGGACATGAATCGCGGCTCCCTTGTGCAGAATCGCGTTGTATTGTGTGCAGTCCGTGCTGAAGATGCATCCAGGGCATCCATTTGGGTCCGAGCAGTCACAGCCTTTGACCAGATCCAGCGCCCTTTTCACCAGCTGCGGGAACAGGGGGGCCGCTTGTGCGGCGAGCCCGACACCGCCGGGCTGGCCATCGTAGAGCAGGAGGCGCTCGGGGCGGTAGCGAGTCTGATACGGATTGTCGCACTCCGCCTTGATGTCGCCCGCGTTGCAAGACAAGAACGCCCCAATCACATTGAGGATGCCGTGTGCTGCCCCGTGGATCCCCTCCCTGAAAGGCAGGCCCATGTCCCGCATCTCCGCCCGCAACCCCTGCGGCAGTCTCAGGAACGCAGCCTGCGTCGCGAACTGGCTCGGAGGGAGAAACAGGTCGACTGTGTCGAAGACCTTGCCACTCCCCTTCCAGATGCGATGGAAGCCCAGCCACTGCTGCGACACCACGCAGTCGGAGAATGCTGCCTCACGCACCCTGTCCTGCCCCGTCTGCCCGGCACCCGAGCTCTGGAGGAATCCACCAGCGCCAGTTCCAGAGGCGCCCTCTCCGAATCGCCGCCGCTGTAGCTCCCGGACGTCGCCGGTCCCTAGCGCTGAGTAGGCGTTGTGCCCCCCGATGACGTGGATGTCGATGGTGGAGACTGGCACCGTGTAGTACTTAACGTGCACTGCCCGGACCGTCGCGATCCTCCCCGCGACGTCCAGCTTCTTGCACAGGAAGGAGCGGCCCTGGAACAGATAGATGGCGCCCTCGTATACCTCAAAGAAGGCCTTGGACTCCTCGATCTCCTCCAGCTTCTCCTTGCTAGACTCGTCTATGATCTGGAACTGCTCAGCGTCGATCGCCCGCAGCCCAAACGTGGCGGCGGGGCTGTCCTCCCCCCCAATGTAAACCCACGCGTCGACTTTACTATTGGGCGGCCTTCCCAGTGTGCGCTCCGATCTCAAAGCCTGCACGACAGCTCCCAGAGTGGCCCCAAAGACGTCGATGTCGTCCTCAACGATGACGGGGTGCTCAGCCGCGGCACACTCCACGTGGAGGGCCATCAGGTCCATGTTCGAGCAGTCGATGCACGCGCGCTCGATCGCCTTCTCGAGGAGCAGCGCGGGCTGACGCATAAAGTACTGGTCCAGGGGGCCGTCGAAAGCTACGTACATAGCTAGGCTGGTCTGGCCCCTCCGACCTGCCCGCCCAGCCTGCTGCCAGAGCGAAGCCACCGTCCCCGGGAAGCCCAGGTGGATAGTGCAGTCGAGGTGCCCCACGTCGACGCCTAGCTCGAGCGCATTGGTGGCCGCTACGCCCCTGAGCTTGCCCGAGAACAGGGCTGCCTCTATCTCCCGCCTGTCTTCTGCAGAGTAACCCCCGCGGTACACGGAAACGCAGTTGGTGAGGTGAGGCGCTGCCGCCATGAGAATCTCTCTCGTGTACGAGGCCACAAGCTCGCACAACTTGCGAGTCTTGCAGAACGCAATTGTCCTGAGCCCGTGCTGCACAGCCTCGCCGAGGAGAAGCGCCGTCTCGACGATGGGACTACAGCGCTGCTCGTCCTCGAGGGTTCCTGCCTTGCCACTGCGGCCGAGGACCCCTAGCCCCCCCGCTGCCTCACTGCTCTTCAGCGCGACGCTCCGCCAGCCCTCCGGGCGCAGGGCCTCAGCGGCCAGATCGCCACGGGCGTCCTCTCCCTGCGTTGCGCGTTTGTACGACCTGCTCCCCCAAATGCGCCTCCTCAGCAACGGCTGCCCAGTACGACTGTGGCTCGGGTCTGCTCCGACGGACTCAACCAACCGTACGGCCAGGGCTGCTCCCGCAGCCACCCGAGCGGCTCCTCGACCCTTCTCCGCCGCATCGGACACGATCCCGGACCCCCGCAATATCCGCTTACTGACGTCTACCATGTCACTGGGCGGGGCCCTGTCGACTTCGATCCTCTCGGCCAGGCGCGCAGCCGGCAGCGATGCGGCGCCGTCGATCTGTAGGATGCGCCCCTCCACGCCCCCTGCCTGCCCGAGACCGTCGTCACCCGTGCCACGCGAGTCCACCCTGGCCTTCTTGCCCCCGCGCAGTCCGCTGATCGTACCCAAGGCGTTGTCCCTCTTTCGACCGATGGCCACGGACGCCAGCCAGTCTCCATGCTCGACGCCCCTCCTCTCTCCCAGCTGACGAGCCCCCATTCGCTCTGCGTTCCCCTCTCGCGCTAAGATCCGCTGCGCTTCTCTCTGCCGCCCCCGCGCCGTCTTCCTGTCCTCCTTCGCCTCGCCTAGCTCCTTGAGCCGCCTCGCACTCTCTGTGAGTGGTGGGTTCCAGAAGACGACCTTCTTTTCCGAGGAGGGGGAGCTGTCTTCCGTCACCACCTCGATTTCGTCGACGGAGCAGCCAATCAGGGCCGCAGCGTGCTCCCCGGGGTTGGCGATGGTCGCCGAGGTGAACATGAAGGAAGGCGAGCTGCTGTACACCTTCAGGCACAGCCGCTGCAGCCGACGGAGGACCAGTGCGACGTGGGACCCGAAGAGGCCCTTGTACATGTGAGCCTCGTCGACAACGACCAACCGGAGGCGTGAGAGGAAGCGGCGGAAGGACGAATGGATGGGAAGGACGCTCCGGTGCACCATGTCGGGGTTCGTGATTAACAGTTGCGCCCGGTCGCGTATCCCGTCACGGTCACTGCGGGTGCAACGAGGGCGAAGCGTGCGCCGTTCCGGCCCGTCACCCGGTTACGGCAAGGCCGGGTCGTATTCACGGAGACTCCTCACCTCTTGGGCGTGTCCCCGTCGTAGATCTCCACGGGCGGCCCGTTCAGGCCAAACGCATCCCCCATCAGTTTGCGTAGCGCGCCCAGCTGGTCTTGCGCCAGGGCCTTCGTCGGGAACATGTACATGCAGCAGGCGTCCGGGTCTGTGGCCAGGAACTCGAGCGCTGGGACGTTGTAGCAGAGCGACTTCCCGGACGCCGTGGCAGTAGCGACTACCACGTGCTTGCGGCGCTGCAGCACCGCATCGATGGCCGTGGCCTGGTGCTCATAGAGGCCTCGGTAGCTGACGCCCTTCGCCTCCAGGGCCCGCCTGGTCGCGTCTTGTAGGGGCTCCTCCGTCTCAGCAAGGGTGGCGTCCCTCCCCGGGACCGTTTCGACGTGCGTGATCTGGCCCTGGTACCATCCCAGCCCCTTCAGGTGCTCAAGCCACGCCTCGGGGCCCAGGGTCTCGTCGCTCCCACACACCGCCGACGTCCTCGCGGCAACCGGTGGCCTCGGGTTCCGTACGGGGCTTTTCGCCTCCTTGAGCGCCTTCGACACTGGGGACTGCGGGGTCTTGGCCACCGCGAGCACACGTTGGGTCTCCTTCTGAACGGCGTCCACCAGCGACGACAGGGAGGTCGCCTCCACGGACCCGGCGACCTGCTCAGGCCATGTGCCCCTCCGGATCGCAGGCAGGAGCTCCAGGGGCGCGGGCCCGACCGCGCCCGGGGACTCTCTCTCTAGGCGCTCTTCCAGCGCCAGCGCTGTGGCAACCGAAAGAGCGCGCCTGAAGGCCCGCTGCCTCCTCGATGCCGCGTTCTGCATCCCCTTCTCCGTCTGCTTGACGGGATCCTTCCCGCCCCCCCTCCCTTCGCGCTCGCCCCCCCTGCCGTGGACCGTGGGCCCCGCCTCGATCATTCCGAGCGAGTGGTGCTGCTCACGGCTGAAGGCGGAGGCCTCGCGCTTTCTCCCGGGGTCGTACAGCTCGATGATGACGTTGGGGCAGTCCCCTGGCGCGCTAGGCAGGGCGTCATGCGCCCCCTCGTGCCACTCGTCCATCCTCCCGTACTTGTCTACGTGTAGCGACCCCTCCTCCGCCACCCTCACGAAGCCCCCCGCCGGCGCTGTGGCGTCCCCGCCTCCCCCTCCGCCCCAGCCTCTGTGGCGCCCCTTTGTGAGATGGATATCGGGGATCCCGTGCAGCGTCACCACGTGGGGTGCGACGGCCGCCATGGCCCGTAGCACCTCGAGCGTCAGGGAGCGGCCCCCGCTCAGGTCCTTGGCCGACTGCCGCGTGTTGTAGAGGGATGCCTGGATGTGCTGGCGCGCGAGGAATCCGTAGATGGTGTTGAGCGCCTGGAATGACTCCATCAGCTCCTGGGCCTCCCTGGGCAGCGGCAACTTGTCGGCCCCCTGGCCCTCCGCCCCCACCACGTGCCGCCCCACCATCTCCCGGACGCTCGCAAAGCCCAAACTCTGGCCCACCGGCGCGGGGGCGCTGTCCTCGCCTCGGTCCTTGTCGTCCGGGGCGGGCTCGGCTCGTCTGCGCCGCGTCCCGCGCCCCGGCCCCCTCCCGCTGCTCGCGCCTCCGCCCCCCCCCGGGTCCGGATCCACCGCCTCGCCGGGCCAGGGCCTCTCCGGGGACGGGGGCACCGGGTCGGCAGTCCGGTAGATGAGGGGCAGCGAGTCCCGGTCGACTTGTGCCACGGGGGGCGGCGCGTCCGCGGGCGACGGCACGGCCATTTGCGTTGCTTGGGCGGCGGTCCTCGCGGGTCCCTGCGCTGGGGCTGGGGCAGGGGCAGTCTTGCCCTGTTTTGCGAGAGCCGTGATGCTGCCGGGCCCCAGGTCGCGGAGAAGGGCCCCGTCCTCTAGCTTGCGCCCCGCCACGAAGAGCGCTTTGCACTTGGCCCCGTACACCTCCTGCAGGGGGGGCCTCGAACGACCGATCCAGCGACGACAGAGGGTCATCCGCGTTGGCCGGGTGATGAGAGCTCCGTACGCTCCTGATGGGCCGTCGCCGGTTTCGGCGCAGCACAGCGCGGAGGGCCCGCTTATCAGCACTTTTGCACGCGACATGCGAAAGACAAGGGCTTGCGCGCGTCTGTCCTTGCCTTCAACACCTTCCGGAGCTCCCCCACGGAACGTGGCCGTGGCCCCTCCGCAGTGCTGGGCTCCTCACCCGCGATGGGGATCTCAAGAGACGTCCCCCCAAGGAACCGGATTGTGACGACATCGGACCCCATGTCTCCCTCCGCGGGCGAAGTGGCGTCGCGGGGAGCTGGGAGTACGTAAAGGGCCTGGGAGAACCTTCAATCTTGGCGGGCACCCGACTCGTTCATGACGTCTGGCGGGCCAAGGTGGTCTACGCCGCCCACTCCCATGAGGAGCAGCTGTGGGTTCTCGACCACCCGCGCCACTGCCTGCTCGTTTTCCACGGCGAGGAGCCGCCCGATCTCCGCGAGGGCCCGTTTGAACTGCTCCGGGTGAAAGCAAACGACAGGGACCTTCCCAGCGATGCGCTCCAGCCCCTCCTGCCCCATGCCGGGGACGGCTCTGCACTCCTCGAGCGCCCGGCGCACCCGCGCGGTGTCCCACGTCAGCAGGTCGGGGAATGCGCATACCACTTCGCACACATCTGTCCGGGGCAGCGCTGCCCTCAAGAGGAGAAGAACTTCCACTGCCCCCTCTAGGTTGCCCAGGAGGGCGACGAGCCTGGTCTCTCCCATGGTGGACACCCGCCGCTGCATGGGGGGTAGCAAGAGGAACAGCGTGTCGAGCCGCACCATCGTCTCCTCCTCCCCGACCCCCAGGCGTCGGGCGAGGACCTTGACGAGGAGCTCGTCCTTCCCCTGCTGTCCCCACTCGGTGTTCCCCTCATTGAGCTGCCACCCGACCCCCCACGGCGTCCGTGACCCTCGGTCTGGCAGTCGCCACAGCCGCGGGCTAGTCTCTTCCCGGTACCCCGCGGCCCTCAGATACCTACTGCTGGCCCTGCGACCACGGAGCTGGAGGAGGAGCCCCTTGGGCGGTGCCTCGAGGCTGGGAGAGGTGCGGGGGCAGCCAAGTGTCGCTTCCGTGCCGGCACCGGCGCACAGACGTTCAGCAGGGGGTATCGCGCCCATATCATCTGCTTCGTCCAATGCCCCTCGCGACACGATTCCTGGAGCCTCCGCGCGCACCTTGGATGGGCCTTTGGCGTCCTTGGCGGAGGCGCTGTTGAGCTTTTGGACAATGTCAAACGCAAGCGCCACGAAAACGCCCCCCGTGATGACCGTGGCCCCAATGAGGCCAGTTGTGGTGGCGCGTTGCACGACATCGTACACCTTAAAGCGGCTGAAAGCCATGGCTCGGCCTGTGGGGTGCGCTCTGGGTGGAGGGGTGGGGCAGCCGTGGGTCTCGCGGGAGCGGATCTACGCGGGAGCAGAGGCTGTTTGGAGATGTGTGCAGGCGATCGGGCTATCTTACTCTCGAACGAGCGCCGGCGCCCCACGCTCTCAATCAAAGCTGACACGGCCGGTCGTCCAGTCAGGACGACTGTCCACGAAGGCGGTCCAGCGCCTGCAGCGAAGGCGGTCCAGCGAGTGAGTGCAGCTCGTGGCAGTGAACCGCGGGGCAGCCGTTCACGGCGGCAGTACGACCCTCGAGAATACCCGGCGCACGGTATCCTCCTCTGGGTTGTAGGCCCCGGGCGACGTGCCGAAGCCGTCGGTGAGCAGGAGGCCCGACCCCACCTCCCGGACCAGGGTCGACCGCTCCCATCTCCGCAGCGCTTGGGCCTCCCCTCCCTTCCGCGTCCCAATGACCCAGGCGGCGCAGCCCTGCTCCATCGACCATCGCATATCTTTCGCGAACCCGTTGTCGGCTGACACGATGGTGACGACCAGCCGGTCACACTGGTCTCGGGTCGAGACGACCCTCTCGAAAAGGCGGCTTCTGATCTCTACGTCGGCACGCTCCTTCAGGTCGCGCACCACCACCGTCTCCCACGACGCCGGCACGTCCCCGGGTCCCTCGAAGCGCGCTTGGACTGTGCGCCGGAACGTGTGCTCGTTCATCACCGCGGTCAGCTCAACCTCGACCCCGAGCAGCTCCCCGAGAGCCGTCCTTAGGGCAACCCCCCACGTCCCGTACGTACCCGCCCTGGGGGTGACGCTGTCCAGGTCCCAGAACACTATGGCCAGGTCCCGCGCCTGCAGGAGCTACGACATCGTTCTTTAGCAGGGGGAGTGGGGGTCTGCCCCCCCCTCGTCCCGAGACCCTTGCGCCATATTCACGCACCTCGTGGTCACTCCTGATTCTCTGCACAGCACCGGCGTCGAGATCACGCGACGATATCGCGCGACTCATCGCGACAGACGTCCCCCGCAATGGACGCGCCAGGAAAGGGCTAGACCCGCATGCCTCTACCCGAGCGTTGATGTCCAAGCTGAGCCGGGCAGCCATTCGACGATACGTCGAGGGGGGAAGTCCGGCCGGAGACGTTGCGCAGCGGTCAAGACAATGACCCTTGTGCGAAGCACGCCATCCCTCTGCGCCTGGTGACCACTCGGATGGTTGACAGGCGGGGCTGTCGGTGTTGCGGGTCATAGCGTCGTTGACACACATCTGTCGGGGGCACCGTGTCAGCTGGGCCTGCAGCTATGGGCTCTCGGCGGCATCGATAGCCCGGCATACGCCCCTCAGCGCCAGCGGGCGCCCTCATCTCCCGGAAATTTCCAAGCGGAAGAATCGTTGGTCGGTGGGGACCCTGGGATCGAGGATCCTTCCTCCAGGCTGCGAACGGCGTTCTTCTGTTCGCGGTGTTGCTCTGTTGGCGAGGAGCCATAGAGGATTCGGCGGCGAGGACATATGACGGACTTGAAGGCAGAGTACAACAGGTTCGCGCGTCCTACCTCCTAAATGAAGGGGGTTGAATGCCCGCGAGCCCAACGCGCGGCGGGGGCGTGTTTTTGGCGCGTCCCCTGCCTCGCGGGACGAGCGTGCCCGGAGATCGGCGTGGTCCCGGCGATTCCGTCGTCGGCTGGTGTTAAGCGCGATCGCAGATGGCTCCACGTCCTTCTGTGACATGTCCTGGGTCCGGCCCCCCCCACCCCTCGACACACACGGACCCCCACCCTCGCCCTCCCCCGCAGGCTCAAGAAGGGCCACGGGAAGCTGGTGGAGACGATCGAGATGGAGGGGATCGTGGGGAGGAAGAACAGCATGACGCTGGCGGAGAAGGTGGCCCTTGCGCAGATGGCCACGCGGTGGCAGGAGCGGGAGATCCGGTTTGAGGCAGACAAGAAGAACCTGGGGCTGCTGGCTGGGGAAGAGGTCCTTGTGCGCGTGTACAAGGCCGAGGACGTCAAGGGCGGTGACGGGAAGATCGGGTCCTTGTTCGTGACGTCGCTGCGGATAATGTGGCTTGCGAGGCGCGACCTGGACAAAAAGAAGCACGACGGCGTCCTCAACCTCAGCGTAGGGATGGCGGGTATCTTCGACATGAAGGTCTCGGCCCTGGACACGCGCGTGGGGGGCAACCTGTGCCGGTTCGAGGTCCTCAGCAGGTTTGAGAACAGCAAGTACCAGTTCCTCTTCCACTGCTCGGCCACACAGACCACCAAGCTCGAGGCCGCCGTTCGCGTGTGGAAGGCCTTCGGGGTGTCGCGGCTGTACCGGGAGCTCAAGCTTCGGGGGTCGTTCGTGAAGAACGGGGAGCTTGACGTCCTCCCGGGGGAACAGATGATGAACCGCATCGGCGGGGTGATGAACTTGGCGAACAACCAGGGCAACAACGGCCAGTTCTTCCTGACGCAGGCGCGGCTCGTGTGGTGCGCCAACCACAACGAGTCCTTCAACGTCTCCATCCCCTTCACTCAGATTCTGGCCGTGAAGCTCCGCGACTCCAAGTTCGGGCAAGCCCTCGTAATCGAGACGTCTCCCAAGGCCGGGGGGTATCTCTTGGGCTTCTCCACCACCCCTGTCAGCCGGCTAGAGCAGGTCTACACTGAGATCCGCACCGTGTGGAAGTCTGCCTTGGCCAGGCCCAACCTCGGGACCAGCGTCGTGCAGGATCTGATTGCCGAGGAGGAGGACCGAGAGGAAGCGCTCAAGATGCTGGAGGATGTGCAAATTACGGACAACCCCGAGTCGAGGGACGTGCTCCTCTCCTACATCCTGGACCCGGGCAGCAACAACAACAAGCACCCGGTCTACTGCTCGGAACTCGGTGTGGCAATCGAGCCACTGAAGATGGACATGACCCTCGACGAGTTGTGGTCCGTGTTGTAGGCCTTGCCCCTCTGAACGAGAAGACGACCGGTCGTAGTGTCCAACGGCCCGTTGGCCGGGCCGGCCGTCAGAACTGTCACCGCCGGAGTGACATAGCTAGTCCTCAGGACTAGGCGCGGACTCCTTGCCAAGCAAACCGCAGAGGGAAGCGCGACATCAGATCCGAGATCCGTCCCCGCGGATCCGCTGCCCCGCTCCCGGGCGCCTCACCTCGGCAGCGTTGGGAACAGAGCCGTTGTGGCGTTGTCTCTTTTGAGGAAACACACTTCAGCGTGCTCGTTAGGGCACCGGCGTTCCAAAGATGCGCCGTGGAGAGGGATATAGCGACGAACAACGGGAGGGGGGGAGAGGGGTCCGTGTTAGAGACAGGGGCGGGCGGGGCGGGCGCGAAGAGGATGTGGGTTTCATGGGCGGAAAGGTAGGGCCCCTGCGCGGCCTAGTTCTCCGGACACGTTCAGAAGCAATAGCATGAAGACATTAACCAGAAATGCTCCAGAGCGTTCCAGCTGGCCCGGGAATGGACTGCAGAACGCGGTGATGGAGGAAGTGCTGCGAGCCGCGAAGGAGCGCGAGCAAACGTTGCAGCAGCGCACGGCGCGAACGGGGGGAGAGTCACCGGCGTCGTGGCAGGGGAGGTCTCGGTCTCGCTCGCGGGAGGACGGGGGAGTTGGCCCGACGACCATGGGCGAGGACCGTGCGGGCAGCCCCAAGGGGAGCGGGTGGGGGGTGGCGAGGCCAATGACGCACGCCGAGAGGCTTCAGGCAGAGGCGGACGCCTTTCGGACGCAGCTCATCGGAGGGGCCGGCCTCAGCAGACTCGAATCTGTGGAAGATGCGGGCGCGAGGCCCAAGGCCCTGTGGGGGGAGCATGACAGCGACGAGGAGGGGAGGCGTGCCGGTGACGGCGTCCCACCAACGGAGAACTTGGCGGAAGCGGCGCCTGCTGCTTCAGCGAGGGGCGGGGAGATGAAGGAGTTCGGGGGGGAAAGTGAAGCGCAGGAGGGCGACGTTATCGACGACTCCGGGGTCAGCATCTGGACGCCATCGCGGAGTGTGGAGGAGTTCGAGCGGCTCAACATGGTGGACGAGGGGACGTTCGGGACGGTGTTTCGAGCCAGGGACCCCGCGTCGGGGCGCATATACGCCCTGAAGCAGGTGAAGATGGAGCGAGAGAGGGAGGGGTTCCCGCTGACTTCGGTGCGGGAATTCAACATGCTGCTTGCCCTGCGGCACGAGAACATTGTCAACGTCCGTGAGGTGGTTGTGGGGAGGAAGATGGACAGCGTGAGTGACCCCCACATTCCCTCAACTTGAGCGTGCATCGCCGCCCCCCCCACCCTCCCCCCGTAGCGCTAGGCCCTCACGCGACGGCCCGCGCTCCATAGGCGCAGATATACATGGTCATGGAATTCATGGACCACGACCTGAAGGGACTCGTTGAGGAGATGCCCCAGCCCTTCCAGCTCTCGGAGATTAAGCAGCTGATGCTCCAGCTGTTCCGAGGCATTGGGTACCTCCACGAAAACTTCATCATGCACCGTGACCTCAAGCCCCACAACATTCTTCTCAACAACCGCGGCCTCCTCAAGATCTGCGACTTCGGCATGGCGCGCCAGTACTCGTCCAGCTCGGACGCTGAGTACACCCCTGGGGTGTGCACCGCCTGGTACCGCGCCCCGGAGGTGATGCTGGGGGCCCAGCGCTACGGTCCGGCGATGGACATGTGGGCTTGCGGGTGCATTCTGGGGGAGCTCATCTTGCATGAGACACTCTTCAACGGGCGCAGCGAGATGGACATGCTGGCGCAATTCTGCGACCTCCTGGGGGCCCCTAACGACCGCACCTGGCCTAACTTCCGCAACCTCCCCGAGGCGCGCTCCCTGGCGTGGAGTAAGTGCAACCAGCACAACAAGCTCGCCCAGAAGTTCCTCCCTGCGTCAGGCATCGGGGTCACCTCGTACCCCACCCTATCCGAGAGCGGCCTCGACCTAGTCTCGCGGCTCCTGTCATGGGACCCGGAGAAGCGGCTGACGGCGGAGGAGTGCCTTGCACACCCTTGGTTCGAGGAGTACCCCAGGGCGAAGCCACGCAAGGACATGCCGAAGTTCGAGACGACAAAGGAGCAGGACGGGCGCACCCGCGAACGCATTTACGACCCGACCCTCCGGAAGCTCAAGCATGCGGGGGCGGTGTGACTGAGCATGCTTGACCAGCGATTGGCTTGAATAGCCACGCCCGCCTGATCATGCGCCAGTGTTGCAGCCACTCCCCGTAAGCTGCATCTGCACCTCCTCCTCATCTGTGGCCATGAGGTTGTCATAGGCCCGCTGGATCGCCTGGAACTTTGCCGCTGCCGCAGGGTTGTCTGGATTCTTGTCTGGGTGCCACTTGATGGCCAGCTTGCGGTACAGCTTCTTCAGCTCAGACTTGGGGGTGCCAACAGCCGCCCCCAGGGTCTCGTAGTCCTGCCTGTGCCGCATGTAGTACAACTCTCGGGCCCTCCTCTTTGCCTCCTTTTTCTTCGCGTAGCCTGCCGCCCTGTTCTTCTCCTTCTGAGCCCTGTTCTCCACGGCTTCCTCGATGAGTTCCCTGGCCCGGTCACACGCGTCCCCGTCACCAAACAGCCAGATGGTGATCGTCTGCTTCCGTCTCCTCTCTTCCTCCTCCTTTCTCTCTCTTTCCTTCTGTGCCTCCTCGCTGTCCATCTCCGCCTTGTCTTCGGGTGTAACCGTGCCCTTTTTCGCCGCGTTGCGCATGGCCGCCAGGAGCGCGGCGTCCCGGTCCTTCTTGAGGATCACCGTGGTGTCCGTGCTCTCCCCCTTCTGCTTCCAGGACGGACCACCCTCGCCGAAGCCACGGTTGAGGTCCTCCTCCAGACGCTGCACCTGGATACGGGCTCCCGAGCGCTTCTCGATCTCCCTGCTCTTTTCCCCACCCGGTCCAATAACGAGCTTCACCTTGCTCGCAGGTATGACGACGGTCGCGTCGGGCACCTCCTCCTCCTCGTCCTCCTCCAGCTCTGCCAACAAGGGGATCCCGCGTCCCTTCGCCATCTGCTCCGCCAGCTCCCTCCGTGCCTCCGCTCTCCTCCGCGCCTCCTCCTCTTCCTTCTGTTTGATCTCTGGCATGACTTCGGCGCTCATGAAGGCGTCCAGCGGGTCGTCATCGGGCTCCTCTTCCCCCCTTGCGTCCGATGCCCCCCCACCCAGCAGTGTCTTTGTGAGGTCCACCCCCATGTCGTTCAGCGTCAAGCCCATCCCACGGTTGCCTGGAGCGTCTTCTCCCCCTCCCGTCGGGATGTATGACGGCACGTACCCCCCGCGCCCCCGCATCAACCGCTCAGTCCTCTCAGCCTCGCTCGCAAGGTCCTCTGCAAACAAGTTCTGGACTGCCTTGGCCTGGTCCACCCCTGGCGTATCACCCGGGCGAGGGTGCGAGATGCTTGCCTGGGCCATCTTTTGGCGCCACGCTGTGAGGCGGTCGGCTTTACTCCGCCGCTCCTCCTCCCCTGCACGGCCATCCTCGGGCGACCTTGGGCAGTCCCTGCGTCTGTCGCAGCTCGTTGACCGAGACCGCTGGTCGCCCCTCTCCCCGGAGCGGGAGCGGGCCCGCCCGCGGCTACGGCGTCTGGGGGACCGGGACCTACTGCGCTCGTTGCGTCTGCGTTCGCGGGGGTCGTCGTCCCGCCGCCGGTCGTCGCCGCGGCAGTAGTCCCCCCGGTAGGCGTTGCGTCGGTCACGGTCGTTGCGCCGGTCACGGTCGTCGCGCCGGTCGCGGTCGTCGCGCCGGTCACGGTCTTCGCGCCGGTCACGGTCGTCGCGACGGTCACGGTCGTCGCGACGGCCGCGGTCAGACCGGTAGTAATCACCCCTGCGGTCGACGCGCCGGTCGTCCCTTCTCCTATCGCGGTCCCTGCACGTCAAGGGAGGGTGCTCGGGGGCGCGCCTGGTCCGTTTCGTATAAATGGGACACATTATGGATTTATCAGCATCGACACGGAGCACGAATGTCACAGATGGGCCGCCTTTGAACATCGCAATGCCGAGGGGCGCGGGGTCGGCGAGAAACGCGCCGGGGACCTCGGCACAGGGAACAGATGAGAGTCGGGAAGGTCGTGCTGCGTGTGATTCACCGCGCGAATGATCTCATTGCCATCTCACCGACTTCGGCTCCGCGATGACCTCCTCTCGTAGCTGCGTTCCCTCTCGCGCGACCTGTCGCGCATCGTGTTTGCTGGATTGCCCGGTCGGCGACCAATCGCTCCGATTCGCCGCGAATAACGGACAGAGAGGGTTCTGGGCGAACGAATACAGATCACAGTGTGAGTGTTAGGCACCTGAGCGCAAGATGGGCTGCGACGTGCTCCCGGGGAGGACCTACGGGGGGGTCTTGGGCAACCCCTTCCACCGAACGCGGGGGGTCGCTGATGGTCTTCAGTTCGCCGCCATGAACAGATGCTAAACGAGCCATCCAACACATGCTATATGACAAACGTACGCTGTATTCGGTGTTCGCCAGTCGTCTCGGGGGGGGGCACGAAACGCACTCAGTCACTGGCACCGAGCACCGGGGTGGCCACAACCGACGATGTAGTGGCCACGACCGGCGAGGTCGATTGCGGGTTCAAGCGTGGCACGCTCATGAGCACACCCAGATGACCCCATCCTTGTCGAGGAATACCCTGTTGTCCTGCTCCAGCCAGGCAAGGACGGAGTTGTAGTCCTCCAACACAAGATCCTTCCGCATCTCCACCCACATGCGGTGCTTGAGGGTCCCGAACAGGTCCTCCCGTGGGACCCCCTCGTAGTGACCCTTGGCAAACTGGTCACTCAGGACGAACAGAACGATTCGCTGCTCCTGTGTCAGAGCCGGAAGGGCGGCCTCCTCCATCCCCTGCCCCGACCTAGCTGCTTCCGCCTGCAGGACTGGAGGGGCTTCACCCACCGCTGTCGAAGGCTGGGCGCTGGCTGGGGCCACCCTGGCACCAGTAGCCGCCGAGCGCCCGTGGCCGGCAAGCTCAGGGCGAGCGGTGAGGGCCGCGGAGAAACCTGCCGCGGCTCCGCGAGGAACAAAGTACGTTGTCCCGTGGGCGGGGTCGTAGTGACCACCTTTCCCCACCAAGAGCTGCTCTGCCCTGTTGCTCACGTGCTGGGCTGGCGCGGGGGCCTTGCGCTTCGCCCCTGCCCGCTCTCCCGAGACGACTTCCCCCGTGCCCCCCACGGAGGCAGCCTCACCCCCCGTTGACGTCGCCGCGGTGCGCCGGATGAACTCCTGCACCACCGGGGTCCCCTCAACATTGGCAGCGGGCTCCCACGTGAGGTTGTCCGGCATGCCGCGCCACTCGATCAGGTACTCTGCGCCGCCGTCCGCCCCGTCGCGGACCTCCCAAACCCTCTCGACCTCATACCTCGCGCCGCTGAGGGAGTCGCCACGCGAAGGTGCCCCCGCCTGTCCTCTGCTGCTCGCGGGAGCACCCGTGGAAGCGCTCGCGAGTGGGGCCAACGGTGGTGGGGCCTTTGTGTCGGTAAGGCCGGGCTTCGGGTGGTCGCACTTTGCCGTGGGTCTGAAGCAGAGCTGCTTGACGTCCATGGTGGCCAGAAAGTTTTCCATGCGCGCCTGAAAGTCCACCCCGCGGTCCCGCTTGACCACCACAGTCTCCTCCCCCGACCGGATCTTGTGCTGGATGCTTGCAAGCGCCTCCTCGGCAATGTCGGGGCGGACGCGGCGAGGAGCATCGAGCACAGAGACCTTCCCAGTAGATGGGCATATCTTGGCGTTCGGAAGGAGCTGATAGAGACCGCGGTTGGGCCCGGACTGGCATGGGGGGGGGGTGTTTGCCTCGTCACGGGCGACCCAGATACGCTGGTCGTTGGTCCAGCCGCCCCCCGTCGAGTAAACCACCTTGATGGCCGTCGTCTTTGCCCCGATCGCCCGATTCACCCAGTCAAGGAGCTCATCCTTGTCCAGCCCCTCGGGGGGCTGCAGCGCTCCGCTCTTGAGCAGCCTCTGGATGCCCCCCGAGGCAGCCGTGAGGCACCGGAACCACTTGCCTAGAGTCCATGGGGGGCGCTGGGCCTGCGCATGCAAGGCACACGGTAAGCTCGGCGCGGAGCAGTGCGATCGGCGGCGGCTGGAGAAAACGCGTGGGGGCGCACAAGGACTGCACCGTCGGCGAGGGCTGCGATACCAGCGGGCACCGCACCTCGGGGTGGAAGTCGAAGCCCAGGTCGGCCTGGATGCGGTCCATGTTCGCCACGTTTCCCCGCTCGTTCTCGGCGTTCACTTGCTCCGAACGAAGAACACCCTCATATACCACGTCCTCGTCATAGCGCTGCGCGGAGGGAATAGGGCCGGGTGGCCAAGGTGGGGGAGCAGGGGGGGGGATCTGTTGCCTGCGGTCTTCGTAGTGCGGCAGCGGGAGCTGGGGCGGTGCTCCCACCTCAGGTCGGCCAGGCCTGTCCGGGGTCTTGGGCTTTGCCGGGGCATCGTGGGAGGCATTGGTGTCCCTCGCGTCGAGAGGGGCGGTTGCCTGCGCGGAAGCAAGGCCGGGAGAGAGCAGTTGGGTAGTCGGGGCGGGTACTATCGCCAAGGCAAGTGAGGAGCGCTTGCGCAGCCAGCGACGCGGTCACAGCACGCCGAGCACCAATTAAAAAGGTGATATGCGACTGTGTCGGGCGAGAGTCCCGCTGTGGGAGCTTCGAGAGAGGAAGGAAGAGGGGGCGCACCATTGCAGCTTCCCGGTGTCCAAGCGCCCCCCGGTGCGCTAAATAGAGACGTTCGCGGGCTATATCGACGGCCCTTCAACGCAGAACGCGAGGACAACGTGGATTTCCTCGCACGACTGGCTCCTCCCGATGCAAGCGACGGTTCTTTTCGCTCGCTCTGCCCGGGGGATCGTTGCAGCAGCCGCAGGGGCCTGAAATAATCTCTCCCCAAGAGAAGCTCGCTACACATAGTGTGACGCTTTCATTTGCGACCGCGGTCGTATTACGGGGCGTGGGGCCTCCCCGAGCGACGCCACAACGGTTCCGTTGTGCGCCAGTGTTTGAATAGCCTGCGCGCCCGAAGCTTCCCCGGCACTGCTAGGCGGGCTCCCGGGGCCCGCCCCCTCGATTCTTACGGTCGAGAACGTGTGCTACGTCTATATTATCCCCGCAACAGGTCGGTTCGTCCACCTCTCGCGCCGGAGCGTCCCACAAGTTGCTGCATCCGCTGGGGTCCCGTCCAGCACTCTCTCCAGCGAGCCTGTGTCTCGGACTGTTCGCAGTCCACCGTTGCGCTGATTGGAGGGCCTACTATGTCCGCATTGTTCAACTTCAAGTCGTTTCTTCAAGGTACGTGGCGCTGTTACCCCTACCCCCCACCACTACCTGGGGCCCGCGGGCGAAACGGAATTGCCTCGCGCCGGGCGACTTGACGGCAGCTCTAAAGGGTCCGACTGCGTGAGCGTCGCCATCACCACCCAAGGCCGCCCCGCGATCTTGCAGTCGGCCTCGCGTGCGGGGTCCACGGTCGCTCCATCGGGTCCTGGATGGGGGGTACACGGTTTCGTGTGCGCAGGCCCTTGTAGGCCCACTCTCCTCATCGCCTACCGCTCCAGTGGATAGTGGCGGCCTGTGGTTTCCTGATGTGAGCGTCTCAGCTACCAAACCCCTCCCATCCGTCCCGCAGTCGTGGTCCTGACCATCTGCACGTGCACGTACCTCAAGCAGCGCTTCCCTAGCTTCATCGTCCGGGGGGACGGCTTCACTGGGATCATTTGGAAGGCAGCCCGCATTGGAGAGCGCAAATCCCCGTGGGTGGCGGTCTTCTGCATTGTGATGGGCGCATCGACGCTGTTCTTCTGAGCCGTCACAGAGAGTCAGGGCATGGCGGACCCAGCAGTCCCTGGGGGCGCTCCCGAGATGGGGGCCGGGGCAGGGTCATCCGAGAGTCGGCGGTACAGGCTGATGCGCGAGGCGTACGTGAGAGCCATCGCCAAGGGTAGTGCGGTGGAAAAGAGCAGGGTGGACGAGCTCTTCGGGTCCGAACTCTCAGAGGAGGAGCGGCTGCAGCTCTTCAGCATGCTCTCCGACGTGACAAAGCAGTACGCCAAGGCATGTCGCGAGGAGTTCGAAGAGGTAACGGCGGAGTACGACACTTCGAACAAGCTCGCCGATCTCGAGCGTTTATGTGCTGAGCGCGGCGTCATTGAGGGCATCCCCCCCGAGGCCATCGCTGCTGCTGACGCCCCCAAGCCGACGGCCGAGACCCGTGCTGCGCTGTACCGGGCGATGCAGGCGGAGAAGGAGACCCTGAAGCAACTGCTGGAGAGCGCCAAGGCCGAGCGGGCGGAGGCAGAGGCGGCCCTTGCTGAGCGGCGCAAGGCAGCTGAGGAGAGGGCGGCGCAGCTGTCCCCGGTGGTGCAGGGGCTCAAGGGGCTGCACGACGTTAACGAGCAGTGGGTCTATAGAGCATGAGTATACACCTATTGACGGCTTGCTCTGCCGCCGAGCGGACGTTCAAGAGCGAACAGTTAGGCGGTGGTCTTCTCGCCCCCCCTTGAGTACTTTGCAAGCACATCCAGGAGCCTTGGCATCGTCTCTGGGATCCCCCCGGTGACGGGGAACTGCACGAGGAGCCCCCGCGCCGAGTAGAAGTCCTCGACGGGCCCTGCCTGGGCTTGATAGACGCTCAGGCGGTTCCTCACCACCTCCTCTGTGTCGTCAGACCTGACCGTCATGAACCCCTGGCACTCATCGGGGGGGTTGAGGGGAGGCATGACGATCTCAGGGGTGCCCGCGCCCGCCGCCCTGTAGATGTTGGCGACGTTCCAGTTCTTTCCACACTTGGAGCACAGTCTCCTTCCCAAGCACTTCTCAACCAAGACGTCCTCCCGCAGCGACAAGTTGAGGGCAAAGGAGATGGGCGCAACCACCTCCAGCGCCTCCGCCTGCGCAGCAGTGCGCGGGAACCCGTCCAGGATGAAACCCATTTCCCCTCTTGCCCGATCGTCCTGGAGACGCTTGTTAACCAGCTCGAGAACCAGCTCGTCGGGCAGCAGCTCCCCCCGGTCCACCGTCGCCTTCATCGACTCCCCTACGGCGGACCCCGACTTCATCTCAGCCCGGACAAGATCGCCAGCGGCAATGTGGGCCACGCCCAGGTGCTTCGCAACACGGCTTGCGTACGTGCCCTTTCCGACGCCGGGTGGCCCCAGGAACACTAGCGCGGGCGCCTGCCCAGCAGCTTCTGCAGGAGGAGGGGGACACAGTCAGCATCGGGTGAGCATGCGACGCCGGGCCCCGCTCGTCGCTCGAGCACGATAAGGCCCACTCCCCGACCTTTTCGGCAGAGCGGCCCTGCTTACTAGCGAAGAAGGGGGCACTCGACACGTCATGGAGGCGATCGCAGGCACGCGAAGGGGGGGGGGTGCCCGCGAAGGGGCCACCGCTGAAGGGGGGGGGCACAAGGGCGCGCTGGGGGACAGAGGAAAAATGATGAAGCAGCAACACTCACCCGTCGCACTCATCCCTACTGAACGGGCACCCCATCGCCTCGTCGCCTGCGTTCCCGGAGATGCGGCGCCGGAATTCCACCTGGGAGGCTCCCGCACCCACCACCGCGTTCCGCCCGTCGTCTCCGCGTAAGGCCGCTTCGATGGGGAAATCACACGGGCGGAGAGGCAAAGCGTCGCACGAAGCAATACAGATGGCGTGCGCCCTGCTGCGTGCGTCGAATCATCCTTGTGTTGCCGTGTCCTGGGGCCTACCTCTGCAAGGGACCCCCAGTGGGAGGAGATTCCTCCTGTCTCCCCCGAGACCTGAAAACGAGTCAACTGCTGGACAGCACGGCGCAGCATGATGGCTGGGCAACGAAGTGAGCGTGCCGAGGGCCTGATTACCGATTCAGGGAGGGCCTCGAACCACTGTCGCGGTATGCCACCGTCAGTCACACGGCAGGGGCCAGAGCTGCTGACACTCCTAGCGCCCCGACTGCCAGCCCGGCGAGGCCCATCAGCATTGGCGCCGCTACGTGAGTCGCGATCTCGAGCCGAGATGCCACAAGGTCCCTCGGGGGTCCAGCCCTCCCGCTCTCCGCCGCCGCCCCTGGTCCGAGGAGAGGCTCGGCCAGGCCCCCCAGCACCGCCGAAGGGGTGTGGCCCTCTGAGGGTCCGTCTGCACCCACATCGACCGCACAGAAAGGCTCCACGCTGCGCAAGCGGTCCTCGCGCAGCCATGGGGGGAGACGGTCCATATCCGAAACGCAGGAACAGCCAAGGGAGGCGTCGTCGCACAGCTTCCCGTCCACGTACCCCACGCACGAGCACACAGGGCACACGGACGGGTGCGTCTTGTCGCGGTGCCACAGCAGAACGTGAATGGCCGCCGGGATCACATAGCACACCAGGGACACCCCCGTCGCCCCCGTGAGGGCAAACACGACCTCCGACCTCCCCTTGGCCAGGAGCCCTCCCGCGAGCGACGCCCCCACGATCACGGTCGTGAAGAGGGCATGGCTTGCCCACGTGCCGGCCTTGGGCCAAGAGGCCTTTTTCGAGACGATGCCTTCCGCGACTGCCCGCAGCGCCACGACGATGGGGACAGCCGAGACCAAGACGAATAGAAGCACGGCGACCTGGAGGAACGCGTACGCGGTGGGGCTGGAGAGGAGCGGGTTCCTCAACACGTTGCCCAGCGTGTCTCTCCCGAACGCGGCGGCACCGAAGACGCCCACAGATCCGAACGCGGTGATACCGTACAACAGGATGGTCGAGTCCACCGCCCTCTTCATTGTGCGCGTCCCACCTTCCCCGGCGGGCATCTCCGCGAGCAGGGGCATCAGCACGGGCTGGACGTACAGGGAGAAGATAATTATGCTGGTGGCCTCGAGCACGCCTCCCAGACCACCGGCGGGGGCGACGGCTGGAATTTCGCCTGACACGATCCCCGGGAAGCCCCAAGAAACACAATCCGCGACAAGAATACAAATCAGGACGGCCAATACCGGCAGTGCGGCGACCGCAACCACCTCCAGGGAACGCATCTGCCTCGTAAGGAGTGACAGGGGGAGGAGCATCATAGACGAGATGCCGATGGTGGCCGCTGCCCACGAGTCGAAATCCCATACTTTTCCCAGAACCTCATGAGCGGCGTCCCCGAGTATGACGACAGAGCCGCACATGTTCCCAAACATCAGGACCAGCATCGCCGCCGCCGCAAGCACGTGAAGGGTGCCCCCCCCAGCAGACAACGCGAGCAGCTCGTACTGCCGTGTCCCCGTCTTCTGGGACGCCCGGATGAGCAACCGGCACGAGTAGGTATTCACCGCCGACACTGTTACCAGGATAAGCGCGAAGACGACGAAGGACGTGCGAGCCAGCGTGTACGGCAACTGCGTGAGATGGAGCGAGGGGGGGCGTTGCAGCCATGAGCGCCCCTAACGAGCGGCCAAGGAGGCGCCTTCCGAGGGTGACACGGTCTCGCATGGCGAGTGTCCCCACTGTCTAAGGATCACCTCATGATAATCCGAGCAGCACGCATACACATGAAGATCGCACGCGTGAGTACGCGCGGAAAAGAAAAACGGAACCCAGATGCTACCAGGGTGGGGAAGAAACGCGGCTGCAAGCGCTGTGAAGCCAAACTTCGGCGTCACGGGTCCAATCAGCGAGTCGACACTCACCGGAAGAATCGATGAACCGGTGATTGTTAGACAGAGGGTCAGGACGGCACTCCAGAAGGCCCTATCCCTACCAGGGCCCTCCATGAGTGCCCGGGAGCTTGCGGGGCCACACAGTCGCCTGTATCGGCTGAAATATCCGCGGAAACCTTTCACGCAGAACAATCCGATTGCCCACTGACCTCTGTGAAGTATATATCTGAGCCTCCTCGCCCCTGGGGGCTGTCCTGATGATGTGAAGGTCCCTACCCGTCTGCCGGGGTAGGGGCTTAGCCCCTACAAGCCCGGCTTGGACGGGTGGCAGACAGCAGGGTGGCCCCTGCCTGCGGGGTCCGAGAGGGACACCACGCCGCAACTATGAAGAGCCAAGGTCGTATTCACGCGCCTCCACACTTCCAGGCGCGTCTGCAAGAGGATGTGGCACGCGCCGCCGCTTGTAGCGAACCCGTTGGGGGACTGGGATGGAATCTGCGCCCCAAATATGGCTTACTTGTAAGGACGGGTTAGGCTAGAACCTGTGCCCACGTTCCGAATGGATACGGAATGTGCATTTCAGGGCCGTGCTTGTGAAAGATGCAGACTGAGACACGGAGCGATGGTCATCAGGGTCGGCTTCATTGCCGCGTGGAAGACGAGGGGTCGTGAATGCAACGGTAGTAAGGCCGCCTGAGCATGGGACCGTTATTGACATCGACGCAGAGATAAAGTCGTTATCGACAACGACGTAGAGATGGATTCGTCAGCCTCTGGACCTTGAGCGACGAGCAGAGACCGGTACCGCAGGCCAACTTCGACCCCTGGGGTTCCACGATCTCCTGATACCCTGTTGGGTAACAGCTCTGGAGGCCTCATCCACTCGTCAGCCCGCCGACCCGCTCCATGGAAGACGCGTGGTGGCTACGGGTGTGGAGAGTTCTCTTGCGTGCTGCAGTATCCGATCCCGATCCAGGACGGGGCAGCATAAAGGCGTGAAAGCTCCGAGGGGCACCTGCGCTCCTCTTCTTGCTGGGTCAAACCCTTCAACTGAAGGCAGTTGACGGCTCGACGTGCCCCGACATCGCGCACCTGACTCGCTCACCTTGTACGACGAGCTCGTCAAGGCGGGTTTCAGCGTCGTTCTGACAATCACGCCTTTGAAGTTGGCCTCTTCTCGTGCAAGGCAAGCATCACCCGTGCCAAGGATCTCGGTTTCGATCTCTGGAGGCCAGTAGGCGAAGCTCCGGAAATAGATGGCGATTGCGAGCACGCAAGATGACCTCGAGCAAAGACATCTCTGATCACAATGGAAGCCGTCTGTCGAGGGAATGTCTTCCCGGTGCGCAGCTCACGGGTGATGAAGTGGTCGCCACTGGCAAGGTATTGTTCTTGCCGCACGGCTTGGACAACACCGCAACGCATTTCAGGCAGCCTTCGCACCGTCGCATTTGGAGCCACAACAGGGGGTAAGCGCTAACAGCGGCTCAAGGGGAGCGCGGAGCTGACATACCGGCGATATGCACGTAGTGCGCTCTCCAGGGGGAGCCGGAGCGGGGTCGGATGTCGCAGATGCCCCCGAGCGCGCCGCTGCAAAGCCCCGCCCTAGCCGACATGGACTGGGATCACTCCGCTGGTGACGCCGATCGCCGAACGGTGGGATAAGTTGAGCACTTCGGGGCGGGAGTGCTATCGAGCCTGAGCTCGTAGGCCTGCATAAAGTTCAGCCAGTGACCTGCGCGCCGTCGCAAGAAGAGACTGGGGAAAATGCAGCACAAGGACCCGAGTGTTTATCAGAGAGTCTAGGCTCTTGTCCCTGAAGTGCTCGAGTTCTTCAGGGAGGAGATGGCACTCCTGGATGAGGAAACTGTGCAAAAGGTTGCTCGAGGAGGACGCGTGGGAGAAGCTGGTCCTTGCCGTCTACACACCCAGCCTTTTCAACGGAATGCATTGTAGCCGTGACGAGGCTAGCAATTCTTTGTGAACTTCTGCAAAGAGGATTCCTTCGCAGCTTTGGTCGCAACCATATGCGCCAGAGCCATGGCTGTGACCATTGGGTTCGCCCCTGTGGCGCTTGGGAAAGCTGACGTATCGCTGACGAAAAGACCTTTCACCTCCCATGACTCGCCGTTTGGGTCGAAGACCGACTGGGCCGGGTCTCCACCCATCCTTGCAGATCCCATCTGGTGTGCGGAAAGCACGGGTGTCCTCAAATACTGAACGCCAAATCGTGCCACGTTGGCGAGATACTGGTTCACGTCACGAGCCCCGTCCCCGCGCAGAACGCACTCGCTTTCATTGGACTGCGTCAGAGTGCCGATGCGTTCGGCCCCAGACGCGACAAGCGACTTCAGGCCGAGAATCATCGCCCGAGTCATGTCCCTTCGGTCTTCGAGGCAAGGCCAGTACTGCACACTCGGTTGCCCGTTGTCGTCAAGGGTTACGCTCCCCTCTCCGCGATCTCTCTGGTATACCAGGAAAAGTGCTGTCCTGTCAAGTCGCGACATTGCCAACCGATGCTGAGCCGGACTCGTCCAAGGAAGCAGCGCAGCAATAATTCCAGGATGCCCAACAGGCACAGCCATCATTGGGCCGTGATTGTCCTCTCTGCCCCACTGGGCAACCTCAACGCTGAACGCGGAGAACATCGTCCCACTCCACATTCCGACACGGCCGGCTCCCTCGGGAGCGGCTGAGTTGGACCTGACACTCTGCCCGTTTGGACAGGCAAGGTCCTCAATGTCTCGCAGCGTTGCATACCGAGGCGACATGTCCTTGACTGAAAGCAGCCCCGCGCTGACAGGCGCGTCCATCCCAGACTTGACAACGTTGTCCCCATCTGACGACCTCGAACCTGCCCGATACGAGCGGAAGTCGTCGCCAAACTGCCCCCACACGACTTGCGCGGGGTGCAGCTTGAGGTGCTTCCCGACATGGCCGTTGCCCTCGACTCCAGACCTGAGGAGGAGAGCTGGGGTGCCAATCGCGCCATTGGCCGCGAACACCTTGTCACAGCGGAAGAAGATTCGAAACGCGGGCTCGGGCCCACCGCTGCCCGCAACCGCCGCTGGCCACGGGCGATGCTCAACCAGCAAGCCCACGACCTCCCGAGCCCTCTGACCACTGGGGGACACTCTTGGACGAGTCACGATGCGAACAGCGAACGCCTCTGTGAAGCAAACGGCACGATGACGGCACGCGTCGGCGAGCCAGGTTGACGGCGCGTCTCGTTTGTGCCCACTAGGGCAGCCGAAGGCGCAGAACTGCGAACACTCGCCCGCCGGAGCCTGGCAGTTCCTTGGCATCGGCCCCGCCTGGCAACCCATCCTCTCGAGCGCATCCATGAAGACTTGGTCAGCGGGGCCGAAGCTGAAGCCGGAATCGCGCACCCCCATGCGCTCGCACACCTGCTCGACAGCAGTGTCGAACACGTCGTTCGCGAAGTCAGCACACCCATATGTCTCGCTCCACTCCTTCCGGATGTGCTCAGGAGTCCTCCAAGAGGCTCCCCAGTTGATAGTGGTCCCTCCACCGAGCGTCGCGCCAGCAAGGATTCCCACGCCACCGTCGTCCGTGGTGAGGAACCCGGATCGCTCATACATTGTCCTGAACCCATGTGCCTCCTCCCGGGGCAATGTCCTAGCTGGCTGCCACGAACTTTTCTCGATCACTGCCACCCTCATCCCCGCCTCAGCAAGCACAGAAGCGGCAACGGACCCCCCTGCGCCAGACCCTGCGACGACAACATCACAGTCCACGACAAGATGGCAAGGTCTCCGGCTCTTGTCTTTCTCCGCGGCCATGATCCACGCTTTCTCCTCGTCGAAGGCCCCGCGGGCCTTCCAGCCACGCCGCAGCATCTCCTCCGACAGGTACATAGTTGCCTGAAATGTGCCGCCTCCGTCCCAGTCGAGAGGATCCCCTGCGGGCCCTGCGAGCGATACGACGCTCCCTTCCAGGACGCCCTCGGCGCGCAGGTAATCATTCGACACTGTGATGCCCCTCCTCTTGAACTCGTCCCCGGGATAACCAATTAACGGCCACGTAGGGTTGGATGGCTGATCCACAGCCCCGTCACGGATAGGAGTACCTTCCCCTGTGCTCCCCGGCGACCCGGGAGTCGACACGCTAAGCTCCGGGGTTGGGGTGCGTGCGTAGTAAGTAGAGAGAATGCACGACTTGAGCACCTTGAAGCCAGCGCGAAGGTCCGGAACCCAACTCGTCGACCACCACAGGAGGACCTTGTGCCGCGTGGCCAAGGGGAGTTTGGGGAAGGGCCGCGGGAGGTGTGCAATGATAGGAAAGTAGCATAGGGCGAATGATAGCGGGGTTGAGAGGAGATGCAGCAGCAGCGCCAGTTTACCGAGCTGGAAGGCGGACAAGTTCCTCTCGAGGGTCTCGGCAACCTCCCTGCGGGCAGGGTGCAGACACTTCAGGGGTGGCACCGCCCGGGCAACTTCGCGACCCAAGGCCGCAGAAGGCCGTCATGGCCGTCATGGTGAGTTGATGACACTCATCGCACCTAGCAAAAGCTGCATCGATCCCGTCAAGCGCTAGAAGAGCGCAAGTGCGCGCCCGATCGGCATTGGGGAGCGAGCAGAGGTCCTGGATCCTCTCGGCATCGCTTGGGTCCACGCGCAGCTGCGGGCGGGGTCGATCGGAGTATTTACTCCCCCCCTCGCAACAGCGACCTCGGAAGTCAATACTTGGAGGCGAGACAGAACCAGAGGAACGGCACCACGCCTGGTAGAGCGAGCCCCCCTCCGTTCGGGTGCTGTTGGCCACCCGCGCCCGAGAAGCTCAAAAAGCGACTCGGCGATACTCACTAGCGCCTCAGATACAGCTAAAAGGACCCAAAGGATCTTCGGGGAAGACGTCAAGCTCCCCATGCTGTTGGAACGTCGCGGTGACGGGTGCGCCCTGCTGCCCCCTCGCTGCGCCACCCTGCTATGCAGGGGTTGCCCGGTTCAAGTGCGCCGCTCACTGGGTCCTACCTCTCGTCGGCACGCACGCAAAGCTTTGGCGGGGCGTAGCATCCGTCGCCGTGCTGCTTGGTTCGGAGCCGCGCCGAGACGCCGGCGAGACTGGCACACCTCCACCAGCGAGGCCCGCGGTATCTGCTCTTCGCCCAGGCGCGCTCCGTCCTCACAGCCCCCCCCCCGGGCGGCAGCGATGTCATAGCGCGCTGGGGTACACTATGCAGGACGACGCCGATGGGGCCCTCGGGGCCCCAAACCAGTCGAGCTGTGAGTTGGCCGGGCGAAATCCCACACCTACCCGGCGGGGGCAGCAGCGTCGCGCCCAGGCCTCCTCAACAAGACAGTCATTCTCGCCATATTGGCTTCACATCGTTAACAAGTGACCGTGACAACCCATTGCGTTGGGAATCGCAGGTATTCATGCACAGCTCCACCCACCAACGGCGGCGAGAGATGTGGTTACCGCGTTCTTCACGACGCCTCAGCTGACGCCTCAGCAGAGGCCCGAGATCGTCGTGTCGAAGGGGACACAGGTACTAGAACGATACATTTATCATATACAGCCCGCCCGTGGCCTACCGCTGTGCTCTGGCGTGGAAACAATGCTGAGACCCCCTTTCCCCCACTGCAGCTTGATGTGTACACTGTCGACGAGTCCACCGACCCGACTGAGGGAAGCCTGGGCGTGGCGATGCTGCGGCTTGTCGGGTCGTGGCCCCTTTGGGGCGTCATCGAGAGCATGACCACTCTGGTCTCCCCGCTGCGTGGGCAGCGGGACTCGGTCCTCATTGCCTTCCGCGACGCCCGGGTCACTGTTCTCTCGTGGAACTCCAACGCCCACACGCTCCACACCTCCTCTCTCCACATGTTTGAGGACGATCCCGTTATGGCAAGCGGCTTCACTGTCACCTCAGCCCCGCCCAAGGTCATGGCAGACCCGGAGGGCCGGTGCGCGGCTCTCCTAGCACGGGGAACAAAGCTCATCATCCTGCCTGCCGGCGAAGCATCCACCCTGACGCGGGGGGAGCGGGATCCGGCGGCCGGGTCCCTCGCAGCGGCTATTCGCAGCAATGGAGGGCGTGGGGACGAGGCGGGGAGCGAGTGGAGTTTCGCCGTTGACCTCACATCGCTCGGTATTTGGCACCCGAGGGACACAGTGTTCGTGCATGGGACGGTCGAGCCAGTGCTGGTGGTGCTCCACGAGCCGACGCCGACCACGGACGGCCTGACGCATCTGCGGAAGGACACGTGCATGCTCACGGGGATCTCTCTCGGGCTTAACACGCGGAAGCTCCCCGTCGTGTGGACTGTGGAGGGGCTGCCCCATGATGCGTGGAAGCTGGAGGCATGTCCAGCAGGGGGAGTTGCAGTGCTCACCCACTACATGGTCCTTCACTACGCCCAGGGCCATGGCCCGCGGGGCGTTGCACTGTCACCCAACGCGTACAAGGGGAAAGAGGCGCGGAGCCTCGCCCTAGGCGCCGAGGAAGTGCAGTACCTGGCAGCCAAGTCGCTTGCGTACGAGATGGCTACAGAACCGCCCTCCCATGCCCCGACACCACTGCTCACGCGCTGCGACGATCGGAGGGACCTTGCCGTCGATCTTTCTGCTGGGGTATCGGCGTGGATTCACCCACAGGTCCTGGCCGTGTCCCTGGCCGACGCCCGCGTGCTTTACCTCCAGTTTGAGCTGGCGGGGGGGGGCTGTCACCTCATCCGGCCTGTGGCTAGGGCGCCGCAGTTTGTGGCGTCATGCATGGCCGCCCTCCCCGCTCCGGGAGTCATGTCCGGGTACGGCGCGGCCTCTGCGTACGGCGCGCTTTTTGCAGGAGGCCGCACGGACGACTCGTTCTTGTTCGAGTATTTCCCTGCCGCAGCCCGGACGGACGATGCTGTAGGGGACGAGTCGTTGGGCGCCGCCAAGGCGGAGCCCACCAAGAAGGAGGAGGACCAGGACATGCCGGAGACAAAGGTCGATGCCGACGACGTGGACGTGCTCGGAATGCTATACGGCGACGGAGGGGATGACGGGGGGGAGGAGAGCGGCGAGACATTCTGGGAGCTCCGTGAGCTGGACCGGATCACAGGCACTGCCCCGTTCCGCGACGTCGCTCTCGGAGACCAGGCGGACTCGGGGGCGAAGAAGGACGTCGGAGGAAGCGCCCTTCGGGCGCGAGCTAGGCAGCTGGTTTGCTGCGTGGGCGATGGCGACACGGGGGGAGCACTTGCTGTGCTGCGGCAGGGGCTTGCTCTCGAGTCTGTTGTTGACGTGGAGGCGCCAGCGCTCACGGGGGTGTGGGCCATCCGGGTCTCGGGCGACAAGCTGTTGCGGAGCCCGAAGGATGGCGGCGAGGGCGGCCCGCAGGATGTGGCGGGCTTCCGCTCGGGGTGCCTCGCCGAACACCACGGGGTACTTGTCGCGTCCAGCCCTGGTGAGGCAAGGTTCTTTCAGCTGGGGAGCGGCATCCGTGAGGTCACGTCCGACCTGTCCTTTGAGCTGCCCGGTTCGCTCCTGTGCGTCGAGACCGTTTGTGGTGGCGACCTCGTTGTTGCGGTGCACCCGGGCGGCGTGGAGCTCCTGGAGCCCTGTTCGCAGCTGCTTGTCCGGGTGGCCTCCGTTGAGGTGGAGGAGGTCGCGAAGCGTCTCGTCAAGGCGCGCGGGACGAAGAGCGAGGCCAGGGCAGAAGATGAGGCCGGTGTGGAAGTTTTATCTGCGTCAGTGTGTGGGGATATCGCCGCGTTGACCCTCTCAGACGGGACGGCTGCTCTCGTTCACGTTGTGGGGGGTGCCGACCGCCAGGGTGGGTGCATGGTGGTCGACCTGTCCGCCAGGACGCTGGAGCTGCTTTGTCCGGACAGTCCAAGCACGGGCATATCTGCGGTAACAGTCTTCCACGATGACAGTGGGTGGGTCGCAGACTGCATTCGTGGACCTCTCACGAAGGTCAAGATGCCTGATGGCGGGCTGCAGGGTGCCGAGGAAGATGACGAGGATAACGACGACGAACCCACGTGGTGTGGGGCAGTGCTGGTCGTAGCGCGAGAGTGTGGGTCTCTGGAGATGCACGAAATCACGGGGCAGGACAGTCCTCTGTCTAGTGCCGAGGCGGGGGGCTACTCGGAGACACTGTTTGTCGACCTCTCGACTTGCACGTCAGAGCTGCTCAGCGTGAGCGCTGCAGCTGACGGGCCCGGAATTCTTGCGGGAGAGGCCAGGAGTGCGACGCGTGAGGATGCTGGGGCGTCCAGTCCGACTAGACCGCCGGCTAAAAAGCGGCATCGAGTCGATAAGGCCGGGGACGATCTGCCAAGCCCAGCTGCTGGGGGTCGCCATGTTGTCCAGGTCCGGATGGACGTCTTCGGGCCCTGCGCGCGGCTGGGAAACGACCTGCGCAAGGGAGGGCGTTTGCTTCCATGGGCGAGAATCTGGAGAAGCGCCGCCCCAATTCTCACGCTCGTGATGTCCGACGGTGCCATTACCGTCTTCCGTGCCTTCCGGCCGCTCGGCACCAACTCTTTGCGCTTCCGTCGGATGGACGTCCGCATCCCCAGTCAGAGCCCTTGGATGGCGCAGCCCCGGGAGCCGGCGCAGCTGCGGCGGGCCGTCTCCAGGTTTGATGACCTTGGGCGGCAGGAGGGGGCGTGCGGGCTCTTCGTGGCCGGCCCTGTCCCAACTTGGGTAATGATCCACCGCGCCAACGCCATCGTCCACCCACTTGCACAAGCGGGGGGTGCTGTGCTCTCTGGCTGCTCCATCCACATGCTCGACTGCCCGTGCGGCTTCGTGCTTGCGACAGAGGCGAATCTCTCGATCGCAGAGCCCCCGTCGAACTTCCGCCTGACAACCCCCTGGATCCAGATGACAATCCGTCTGCGGTCCACTCCGCTGCGGGCTTGCTTCTACCCCCAGGCGCGCCTGTACGCCGTCGCCGTCCGGAACGCCAACCCGAAGACTGCCCCGTCATTCCGGCCACTCCAGGAGGTGCCGGGCACGGACCCTGCAGCTGCTGCTGCCTATGAGGTTGCTTCAGCTGCTGCCAAAGAGCGTGGCAGCACGGGGCAGTTCGTCCGGCTACTTGAGCCCAGGGGCTGGCGGCCAATCCATCAGTGGATGGCTCTTGCCGGGGAAAACATCCTGGCACTGCGCCCGCTGGTTCTGAAGAACGAGGACGGGAGCAGCGAGCCTGTTATCGCAGTTGGAACCGGGACAACGCACGGAGAAGATTTCGCTGTGTTCGGGAGGACAGTGTTCCTGACTGTCAAGAAGAAGTCGAACCCTCGCCCCGAGGAAGCCGCCCTGGGGAAGGTGTGGGACATGTCCGTACGCTTTAGCGAGGAATTCAAGGGCGCCGTGACCGATATCCAGCAGATCGAGGGGCGTGTGGTGATTGCTGCAGGGGCACGTATCGTCATCGCTGCCTGGACCAAGTCGGGCCTCGGGCAGCAGCAGCGTGCCATCTTCAACCGCCAGGACATCATCATCACCGGCATGCGGTGCCTCGGGCCGAAACTTGCGGTCTCCGACTTCGTCCGCGGTCTCCGGGTCCTCGAGTACAACAAGGAGACGGAGCAGGTGGAGCAGACAGCAGTCAACGCTGGCAAACTGACTCCCCATGCCGTGGAGTTTGCCCACGCGGCGTCCAACAGCGACGCGATTCTGGCGGCGTCCGACCCATTTGGATGCCTGCACCTGTTCGCTCCCTCTCGGATCTGGAGTGGAAAGCAGCTGAAGCACGTCGGGCGGATCCACATCGGCAAGGTGGCTGAGCGCCTAGTGCCGCTACCCCTACCTTCGTCTTCCCCTTCCATTCTGACGGGCGCGCTTCTCACCTGCTCTCTGGATGGTTCGCTGGGCATTCTCACCCCGCTCGTTCCGGCGGTCGCGGACGCCCTGCGCAAGGTGCAGGCCTCCGCTGCGCCACGCATGGTCACGTCGGCTGGCCTCCACCCTGCAGCCTTCCGTGCAGACACAGGGCGGGGCGCTGCTGCTCCCACGAGAAGCGTTTACGATCTGAACGGCGAGCCGGGAGGGGACTCGATTGTGGATGGAGACCTACTGTGGAGATTGACGGGCATGGCGGCTACACGGCAGAGGGCTATCTGCGATGCGGCGGGGCAGGCGCAGGAGGAGGTCTTGCAGACCATGGAGGACCTCGCAAGGGCGTGGCTCGGGATTTTGTGACGGACCACGCGCGTGAGCGACTCGAGGGGGCAAGCCTGGCGGAACGGTCCCCACCGACGGAAGTGGAGGGAATCTGGTGGATGCATATCCACCATACACTCATCATCTACGCCCGCGCACTCCACGCTGTCCCGGCGGATGGGGCGACCATCGACATCTCGTCGCCACCCCCGCCGCGATCGCCCCGGAACGGGTCGCAGTAACGATATTGTCGTGTCATTTTAACCATAAAAGTGGCCCGCGGCGAGTCGAGACGGGTGCGCAACGCTCCAGTACCCCCCCCGGACGGTGATCTCGGGAAACGGACAGCACTGGCACCTCCGGGGGCGCGAAAGTGCGCGAAACCCGAGACGTACGCTGGAACGCGGGCAGGGCGCGCCCCGCCAGCGTCCGCGCGGGCAACCTCGGAGCCAGTGGCGCGCGGCAGGGGCGAGCCCTGGGCCGGAGCCCCCACCGCGCCTTCCGCGGCGACCCAAGTGCGCACCCGCCCTGGCAACCTTGGACCCTGCTGGAGCTGGAGGCCCGGCCACGAACAGCCTTCCTCCCGCCTCCGCCGTCGCTAATCCTCGTCCTCCCCGCCCTCCCCGCCCCCCACCGTCCTCCCCGTCGCCCCGCCCGCACCCCCCCGCGCCAAACGGGCGCCGCTGTCGGAACCTGCGGCCGTCATCTACGGCCTCCTGCCCTTCGCCCCCCTTGTTACACCCCCCCGCCCCCACCCGTACCCGCCATTCCCTTCCCGGCCCCCGACATGGGCGACGGAGACGACGTGAAGGGGGGGGGCGGTCCACAAAGGGAGGGGTCGTCCACCCCTGTTCGGGAACGAGGTTCAGGAGGGGTACTCGAGTCCTCTCGGAGGTGTCCTTCAAACAGGCTTTCTGCGCGCTAGTTCCCCGGATTCTTCTTGGGCGTCCTTGGCGGAGACACAATAGGCTCGGCGTCAGCCCCGGGGCCCTCAACGCCGCTACGCTCGCGTTCGTCGTAGAAGGTCTTGGTGTTGTAGATGGGATCGGAGAAGACAGCCTCG